>ULWL01025399.1_pt1 | contig 115030 bp, 76 predicted proteins | sample 1960171 | NCBI WGS metagenome assembly ULWL01 (sample SAMEA4835807, study PRJEB28245) | human gut metagenome | biome: gut microbiome; material: fecal sample | place: Denmark | collected 2008 | reverse complement strand
GTTGTCAGAAAGAACAAAATATATTCCCGAACAGTCTATCATTGTGTGGGTTGTCTCAAACTCGCTGCCACTTGCTTTCAAGAAAAGGTCTTGAACATTCTCTTTTGAAATCCTGATTTTTTTCGGATAGTTTTGGCTAACCAGTTTGGTTTCACAAAGAGAAAATTCGCCTGGAACGCCAACAAACAAATCTCGAATTTCAAGCCCTGAATTGTTCTCTGCATTCGCTTTTGCAAGGTTTATGGCACTTGCAAGTTCGTTTGTGTCCAAAAACTCCCCATCAACATAGCCCGAGTATTCACTTTCTCCAGTGCCGAGAATGTTAAATGTGCCATTGATGCCGCGTTTTCCAACAACAATTCTCACGCTCGACGAGCCAATGTCAAGCACTGCCACCATGCCTTGGGACATATTTCCTCCTTTGTGTATAAAATTTGAATGAATGAATAATTATCAAATTTTTTCTATAATTATAAACAACAAAAAAAATCATGTCAATAGATTTTTGTTTTATTATCATGATTTTTTTGATTGGCTTTTGTTTTCTATGTCAAGTTCTTTAACTTTGCAAAAATTTCTCCTTTTGAGTTCTCATAAATCAACAGTTCATACTCTGCTCGATTGAAGTCTTCAATCGTATAGTCGCAGGCAAACAGTTTGTTAAATTTGCTTTCAAGTCTGTTTTCGTAGTCAAAAATTTGATAAACAAAATCAGAATGAGAATTCAAAATCAAAGTTGTTTCGTCTTCAAAACTTTCGGGATTGATTCTTTTTTCAAAACTTATAGTTTTGAAGTATGCCATGCTTTCGAGTTTGTTTCTGTTGTTTCGAAAAAGTGCCAAATAGATTTTTTTGAAATTCGTGGTGTCAAATCCCTCAAATTCAAGAAAATCCGCTTCTTTGATTTCTCCCTCGTTTGTTGGAGTCAATCCCTCAACCAAAATCGCATTGCTTTTTGTGGACAAATAGTCTTGCTTTGTTTCAAGCACTTTGAGTTCTTCGTCACATATGTAGGTTTGTCCATCGCGTTCAAAAGCAAAGAGTTGTTGACGAAGAGCGAGATGAATAAGAACGGAAGACGGAAACTTTGTTTCGATATTTATAACTTTGAGATTTGGATATTTTTTTTCAATGGACGAAATTGTTTTTTGCTTGTCCATCAAAAACACTGACTTGCCAAAATCAATCTCACAATTTTCTTTTATATCAGTCGAAAGGGTTTGAGTGTCATAAATCTCATTTGTTGTTTCAATCTTTATATCAGCATTTTTCAAAGAAAAAGCAGTGAAAAACAATATGATGCCAAGAACTATGAGAGCACCAAGAACTGAGCCAAGAATAATTAATACCTTCTTTTTCTTTGTCAATCTTTTATCCTTTTTATTTTTGCGCCGAGCCGCGTGAGGTCATCTTCAATTTTGAAATAACCTCGGTCAATCAAATGCACATTGTTTACAGTCGTATATCCTTCCGCTTTGAGTCCCGCAAGAATCAGTGCTGCACCACCTCGCAAATCGCAGGTTGTCACGCTCGCACCAGACAAACTTTCAACTCCAACAATGACAGCAATATTGTCTTTAACAGTGATTTTTGCACCCATTTTGACGAGTTCTGGCACATGCTTAAACCTGTTTTCAAAAAGGTTTTCAACAATTATGCTTGTTCCTTTTGCCGTTGCAAGAGTCGCAAGCATTTGTGCCTGCATATCGGTTGGAAATCCTGGATATGGCGCAGTTTCAATTTTTTGAACCGCAGAGAGTTTCCCATTTGACGACAAGAATAGTTTATCACTAACATAGTTAATTTTGCAATTAGAATTTTGTATTTTGCTCAAAACTGGGCTGATGCTTTCGCGTCGTACATTTTTTAGTTCAATCTCACCGCCACAACTTGCACCCATAAGAGCATATGTTCCTGCAATGATTCTGTCAGGAATGGGAGTGTATTCAATCTCGGTTTTGAGTTTTTTTACGCCAACAATTTCAATGTGGTCAGTCCCCGCGCCACGAACATTTGCCCCCAGTTTATTCAAGAAGTTTTGAAGGTCGACAATTTCAGGCTCTTTTGCCGAGTTATATATGTGCGTTTCGCCTTCTGCCAAAACACTTGCCATCATAATATTTTCGGTTGCTCCAACAGAGGGAAAATCAAGGTGTATGTCCGTCCCGCGAAGATTTCCTGCCTCGCAATACAAAAAGCCGTGGCTGTCACGCACCGAAACAGAAAGGTTCATCAACCCTCGAAGATGAATGTCGATTGGGCGCGCTCCAATTTCGCAACCACCAGGGTAGGCAACTTTTGCCTTGCGAAATCTTCCAAGAATTGCTCCCAACGAAAAAATCGACGAGCGAACAGTGCTTGCCTTTTGAGGCGAAATCTCAAAAGAAGTGAGATTTGAATTATCAATAATGACATCGTCATCACAAAAACTAATTTTGCTTCCGAGGTCTTCAAGCACCCCGCACATATTGTAGATGTCAACAAATCTTGGATTTTTATGTAGAACGACCTTGCCTTCGCACAAAATTGTTGCAGCAAGAATTGGAAGAAAGGCATTTTTTGATGAAGGAATTTCAACACTTCCAAAAAGTTTTTCGCCACCAAAAATTTGAAGTTTATCCATTATCCCTCCAAATTCATTTTATGAAATTCCCTCTCCTTGTGTTCAATCTCACAAAATATGTCTTGCGACAAGTTTGTTCGAAACAAGCTCTTGATAGACTTTATCAACTTGCGTCTTTTCGCCTTCAATGGCAACAACTTTCATTTCGGGCCTTGTGTAATCGTCAATTTCAAATTTGACATCACCTTTTTCAAAAACATATCTCGTTCTGAGATTATCTGCGCTTTTTTCAAAGTCCATAACTTCAAGCATTGAGCGAGCGATTTTAATCCCCGCCTCGTCAAGCTTCATTGTTTCTGATTCCATTGACACCTTGAGAAGGTTGTCATTCTTCCCGACATTTTTGAAATCCCAAACTGTCACTTCGTCAGATTCGCCAAATGTTGTCGTTAGTCTTGAAATGATTTTTCGATTTTGTTTGTTTTCAAACACAACGCGATTTTCCGATGTTTTTGAAACCAAAACAAATCCATCTTTCTCACAAAATTTTGTCACAACACTGATGTCATCAACTTTGAAATTATATTCATATTCAATCATACAGCCCTCCAAATAATCAGTTTATCATAATTTGTATATCTTAAAAAGGCAGTCCAAATTTGACTGCCTTTTATTTAAGCTTTTGACCAAACAATGTTGCAAGTTTGAGAGCCACTTTGAATTGATGTTACTAACGAACCACGGCTTGGCATACCAATTGCAACCATACATTGGTTATTGTGAATAAATATTTTGCCCGAATAGAGAGCGAAATCGCTTGAAGAGTTATATTTCAATTTAACCGTTGCACTTCCATTTTGAATGGTTGTGTTTACGAGAGTTGTCTTTCCATTGTAATTATAGTAGTAGCCTTGTGAAATGGAACTTATTGAAGTTGCTTCTGTCAAAGTCTTTATTGAACCACCCAAACTATCCACAAAATTCATTGTTGCTAAAAACATGCCACAAGCTGATTGAACTGGTTGAAGCTTGATGTTGTTTGAAATGCTTGCTCTCTTCCAAATTGAAAAATAAGAGTCAGCAGAATAGATTGTTCCGTCTGCAACGTTTTCCCAATATCCAAAAGCCTGCGCCTTTTCATCATTTACTTTTATTTCGTAATAATCACCAGAAGAAGATACAAGTTTTCCATCACGCACGGTCACCGACTTGCCGTTGTTTAACGAAACTCTGACGCCTTTAACAAATCTCGCGCTGATAACAAAGTCTGATTTTATATTCATTGTGATGTTGCTTGCTGTTTCTCCATTTGACCAAGAATCAAAGAAATATCCCTCTTTTGGAACTGCTGTGATATTTACCAAGTCACCTTTCTTGTATGTGCCAGCACCAGTTATTGTCCCTTCACCTTGCTCAACTGAAGCAGTAACGCTAAATGTTTGTGAATTTGTATTTTGACAACCAACCATAACCAACGAAACTGCCAAAACAACTAACATGATTGAACATATATATGTCATAAATTTGAAAGTTTTTTTCATTTTCCATTCCTTTTCGTTTGTAATAAAATTGTTCACATTTTATCATCAACAAAATAAATTGTCAATAACAGTATGTTTTGAAATTATTTAATCTCTTGTGATTTTGAGTGTTGGTTCAGATTTGTCAAAGCAGTCAACAATATATTTTGGTCTGAAATCAATGGCTTTAAGTTCTTCTTTTGTGAACCACTTAAATTCAAGATGTTGAATTTTGCCTTTGTCAAGTTCTTCGCGTGTGTAATCACTTGCATTGATATTTTTTTCGTTGATTGCGTTTACAATGTAGTAGTATCCGATTTCATGAAATTGTCTTCCGTCAATACCAACAAAAAAGTTTTGATTTATTGACACCAATTTTTTTATTTTGACCTCATAACCAAGTTCTTCTTTCATTTCTCTTTGAACTGCCATTTCGGTGTCTTCTCCAAGTTCAACATGACCTCCTGGCAAGCAAAAGAAATTGTTGTTGTTCATTTTTACCGCCAAATACTTTCCGTCATGCTCCAAAATGCCACAAACTCTAAATTTGAATTTTCCTTCTTCTGAATTGATACCAATATCCATTTTATTCCTCCTTTGAATTATTAATATCTTAACAAAAAAACTATTTAAACACAATACCAATTTTATGACAACAAAACTTCGCGGATTATTATTTAATTATCAAATTTGCGTAGTTTTCTCCCATCAGCAAATGCTCACTACGGATTTGAGAAACACATTCGACTGATTCGTCAAATATCATGACAATATCGCTGCCACCAAACCTAAATCTTCTTCTAGCAAATGTTTCAAAGAGGCATCTTTTTCAACATAGCCAATAAATTCAAGTGTGGTTTACTCGTGTTTTTTCATATTTTCTCCAAAAAAATAATATCACAAAACTTGTCACAAGTCATGTTTTTGGCAATTTTTTAAAAAAATGGCAGAGCTATGTGCTCTGCTATCAAAGTGTTAATTCACAAGCCAAATGCAATGCAATGTCAAAATTTTGGAAATTGTGATGTGCTTCTTCGCATCTGACTTGCAATCAAAACTTTGTGTAATCATAAACTTTTTTCCCTTTACAATAAAAATAGCATGCACAAGAAAATAAAACAATAAATTTAATCAATTTAGTAAAGATTCCTTTATCACAACTTATCGACTTTGTTTTTCGGCATGGTATGCATATCATCCACACATATCTGAAGAAATTTCTTTTGTAGCATTCTAATCAAGTGGCAGGAGCCAAATTGACTATTGACTTATATATTGCATTTTGTTAGAATATTACATTAAACAGACAAAAGGAGATATTCGATGGAAAAATACAAAATTAAAGATTTGCTTTTGATTTATGAGTCTGGAGATTGTCGGTTTGGTGTTTTGAACAACAAAAAACAAAAATCAAAATCTTGACCAAAAATGAAATTCATTCTATAGACAACCCTTCGCTTCATACATATATGAAAGAAGATAGAGACGTCGGTTATTTATACTATGTTAATGTATATGAGACAAATGACGGATTAAAAGCATTTCCATTATGTGGTAAATTTGAAGACATAAATGCAAACTCAAGGGCAATTTTCAGAGATGGTGATGATGAATGTTTTTATCGCTATAAGCAAATTATAGAAGTGTTGAAATGCAATCGTATGGATAACAGCACAAACATCTTTGAGGCAGTATTTAATAACCCTGAAAATTTTATTGATATTACCACTATTGCAAAAATTGAAAAAGCGGTTAATTTTGTTGAATCCCATAGCAAATCCGCTTTTAGAAATATTAAAAATGAAAGACTGGCCAAACAGAAATGCAAAAATCAAGAATATGCAAAACAATATGACCAAATATTAGGATTTTGAAAAACGCCCACCAATATTGGTGGGTATTTTTATTGCACTTTTTATTCAAAGTGTCAACAGATTGTTTTTTTCATGCTTTGTCTTTCGACATTGAGGCAGATGCCGACTGCGGACATGAATACAACGAGAGATGTTGAACCAGACGAGATGAACGGAAGTGGAAGACCTGTCGGTGGAATTGAGCCTGTGACAACTGCAACATTGATGAGAGTTTGCACCGCGATGACGGCGGCAACACCAACACACAAAAGACAACCAAAACGATCGTTCGCCCCCAGTCCAATTTTGATTAGTTTGACGACCAAAACTGCAAAAACGACTAGCAAAAGTCCTGCGCCAACGAATCCAAACTCTTCAGCAATGATTGAAAAAATGAAGTCACTTTCCGAGAATGGCAAAAACAAATATTTTTGGCGGGAGTTGAAAAGGCCAACTCCAAACCAACCGCCTGAGCCAATTGAATAGAGTGACTGAATGAGTTGAAAACCTTCGCTTTGCGGATTTGCCCAAGGGTCCAAAAATGCAACAAGTCTTTTCATTCGATATGGCTCAATCGCAATTAGCACTGGAACCATGCAAAGAGCAGGAACGCCCACGAGTGCAAACTGTTTGGCACTCGCCCCACCAACAAACAGCATGACAAGAAGAACAATCCCCAAGCACATTGTGATTGACATGTTTGGCTCTGCAATAATAAGCAAACAAAAAATGCCACCCAAAATAAGCACCGGCAAAATGCCGCGAAATGATTTGACTTTGTTGTAGTTTTCGCCGAGATACCATGCCGCATAAAGCACAAACACAAACTTGCATATTTCGCTCGGTTGAATTGTCGTTCCTGGAAGTCGAATCCATCTTTTTGCCCCATAGTTTTCAACCCCAATTCCTGGGATAAAAACCAAAACCATGAGGACAACCGAAACCGCAATTATGACATATCTCCACTTTATGAATTTGTGATAATCAACAAACGAAAAGAGCAACAAACACACAGCCCCAATCACCGCTCCAATAATTTGCTTTATCAAAAAATAATATTGATTGTGATAACGATGTGCCGCGGAGTAGGAACTTGCAGAATACACCATGAGGCAACCAAATCCAACGAGAAACAAAACAAGCACGAGCACAATAATTTGTGTTCGTGAAAATTTTAAATTACCCCTAGATTTGTTTAACTTTTTCACAAAAACGATCTCCACGTTCTTCAAAGTTTTTAAATTCATCAAAACTTGCACACGCTGGAGAAAGAAGAACAACATCTCCCGCAGTTGCATTTGACCTTGCCTGCTCGAATGCTTCATCAAAAGTTTTCATCAAAACAAAGTTTTGTTTTTTGTTAAATTTCTTTAATGATTTTTCAATAATTTCATGATCTTCGCCATAAATTACGAAAAATTTCACATTTTGAAAGCGTTTTTTGAACAAATTATCAAAATTTTGTTGTTTTGCTTGTCCGCCGAGCATGAGAATAACATTTTTTTCAAAACCGCCCAAAGCACAAAGTGTTGACGAAATGTTTGTTGCTTTTGAGTCGTTGAAATATAGCACACCGTCCTTTTCCCCAACGAACTCGATTCGATGACGAAGAGGTTTGAAATTTGAAACAACAGATGAGATTGTTTTGTCATCAACTTCAAAATATTTTGCAACGGTCACCGCGCACAATATGTTTTCAAGATTTTTTTCGCCACGCAATCCAACAACTTTGACGCTCATGATATCGTCAAAATTTTCGTCATAATAGCAAAGTTTCCCCGCTCTCTCAAAGCAACCCTTGACAGTTTCTGTTTTTGAAAAATATAGTGCACGAGAGTTTATGTGACGAGTTCTGTCAAACACAGTTTTGTCGTCAAAGTTGAGAACTGCGACTTGTTTTTTTGTTTGTCCCAAAAACACTTTGAGTTTGGCTTGATAATAGTCCTCCACTCCACCATGCCAATTTTCGTGATCAGGTGTGAGATTGAGAAGACACGAAACATCAAAGCAAAAATTATTCATATTTTCAAGCATAAAAGAAGATACTTCAAGAACAACTTTTGTCTTTCTCGAAATACGATTAATTTGTGAAATTAGTGGCGTGCCAATGTTGCCGGCAAGAACGCACGGATACTTTTGTTTGAGGAGTTCATGTATGAGCGTTGCAGTTGTGCTTTTTCCGTTTGTTCCAGTGACGGCAATGGTTTTGCCTTTTATGTTTTTTAAGCTATATTCAAGTTCAGTAACAACTTGAATTCCAAACCTTTTTAGATGCAAGCAAAACAAGTCTTTTTTCATATTAATCCCAGGGCTTGTCACACACAGTTTTATGCGGTTTTTTAGGACTTCTTCAACTGACGAAATCAAATTGACGCCCTCGATGTTTTCAGTGTCTTTTGCGTAAACAAAAACCTGATATTTTTTTGAGAGGAAGTATTCAACACACGCTTTGCCAGTCACACCATATCCCAAAATAAGAACAGATTTTTGTTTTTTCATATCACCTCACCGCAAGCGTCGTCGCAATCGAAAGAACGCTTATTGCCATAGTTATAAATATATATATTACGACAATACGGTTTTCATGCACTCCTTTTTTCTCAAAATGGTGATGAAGCGGCGCCATGAGAAAAACACGTTTTTTTGTTCGTTTGTAGTGCAACACTTGAATGATGTCAGACAGTGCTGAAAGAACAAACATAATCCCCAAGATTGGCAGATATAATTCAAGTCCCGAGAACACTGCAATCACTCCAATGAGTCCGCCGAGTGCGAGTGAGCCGGTGTCGCCCATAAAGATTTTTGCCTTGTTGCAGTTGAAACACAAAAATCCACCAAGTCCGCCCATCATGGCAGCAGAGATAAGCACAAGATTAAACTGCTCTGTTTGAATATAGGTTGCACTTGAGTTTGAAATAAAAATATAAATGAGAGCTGCAAATCCAAAAAGATAAACAAAACTCACTCCTCCCGCCAGTCCGTCCAATCCGTCAGTGAGGTTGACGCTGTTTGTGATTGCAATCATGACAAAAATCACAAATGGAATAATGCCCCACCCAAGGTTCAATGTTATGTTCGAAAAAGGCAAAACAATTTCGTTTGGAACAAGTCCGTTGAAATATGCGAATAGTCCAATGATTGTTGATATGCCCAACTGTCCAATTATTTTTTGATATGGTTTGAGTCCCTCGTTTTGATGAAACTTTATTTTGATGAAGTCGTCCAAAAAACCAAGCAGTCCAAATGAAAGCGTGACCGCGATTGCAATCACAGAAAGCAAGCAATCTTCTCGCAAAAAACAAGCTGCGGCCACCACAAACCCCAAAAGGAAAATAAATCCCCCCATGGTTGGAGTCCCCTGCTTGTCCTTATGCAGCTCAACATAGTGCAAAATTGTCTGTTTGAGTTTGAACTTTTGCGAAAGTTTTATGACCAGTGGCGCGAAAGCCACAGAAACCAAAAGCCCAATCAAGAAACAAAACAGCAAGTTATACGCTTTCATTTCTTCTCCTTTTATAAAAATTGTTTGACAACTTCGGCATCTTTGAAATGAATTTTTTCTCCTTTAATTTCCATATAATCTTCGGCACCTTTGCCACAAACAAGAACAATGTCATGCGGACGAGCAATCTCCATGGCACGCTTGATTGCCTCAAATCTGTCGACAATTTCAATATGGTTATTTCCTTCAAACCCCGTCTTGATTTCATCAATTATATCTTGGGGATTTTCAAATCGAGGATTGTCTGTCGTCACAATCACATCGTCACAATATTTTTCTGCAATGCGAGCCATTTGTGGTCTTTTTTGTCTTTCTCGACCACCCCCGCAACCAAACACCAAAATAAGTCGACCGCTCGTGAGACCGCTTGCTGTTTTCAAAACATTTTGCAACCCGTCTGGAGTATGTGCATAGTCAATGACAACATCAAAGCCACGACTTGATGAAAATACATTAAATCGCCCTTCAACTCCCGCAAATGAGGCGATTGCGTCCTTTGTTTCTTCAAACGGAACACCAAGCATGGAGCAAGCACAAAACGCCGCCATGATGTTTTCAACATTATATTTCCCCACAAGCGGCGAATTTATTTCCACAACATTATCCATGAAATTCAGAACAAAATGACTGCCTTTTGCACTCATCGAAAGTCCTGCCACAAAACAATCCGAGGGACAATCCATTCCATATGTGATTTTTGCAAGGTTGTTTTCTTGCATATTATTTCTCAAAATCTCATCATCAACATTGACAACCCGACTCAAAACATATGGACTATTCATGAAGTCAACTTTGGTTTTTGCGTATTTTTGAAAAGTATCAAAAAAATCCAAGTGGTCTTCTGTGATGTTTGTCATCACTCCAACTTCAAAAATTATGCCCGCAATTTTCTTCAGTACAATGGCATGGGCAGAAACTTCCATAACAACGTATTCAACGCCGTCTTCCAGCATCTGTGCAAAAAATTTATGCAAAACATCAGGGTCAGGAGTTGTCATATTGAAATTTATGTTGTTTCCATTCCAAAAAGCACCGCTTGTCCCAATGACTGCCGCGTTTTTGCCTGCATGGTTTAAAATGTGGGCAATTAGAATTGCTGTGGTTGTTTTTCCATTTGTTCCTGAAACTCCAACAATTTTGAGTTTGTCACTCGCTTTGTCAAAATAGTTTTTGCAACATAGAGCAAACGCCTCTCGCGTGTCTTCAACAATAATTTGCATTGCGGAAATATTAAGAGGGTGCTGGCAAACAACCGCTTTCGCACCATTCTTTACTGCGTCACAAGCAAATTTATGACCGTCAACATTCTTCCCTTCAAAGCAAAAGAACACGTCATCTTTTTCAACTTTGTTTGAATCAAATGTTGGATGATTAAAGAATTTGTCAATCGTGGCATTTTGAATTTCTTGAATTTTAACCCCATCAAATAGTTTTTCAAATGAAATCATATTTTTCTCCTTGTTTTGAGTGTAGCACGTGGAAAATTTTTTTGTTGATGTTCGCAAAATAACTCATAATACGAGCAAAATTTCACTCATTTGCAACACTGATTTGAACTGTCGAATATTTTTCAAGAACTGTGCCACTTGGTGGGAACTGGGCAACAACCATCCCACCCTCGCCATCAAGCTCATAGTTTAGTCCCATTGTTACAAGTGTTTCGCAAGCTTCAACAAGGCTTAGTCCAACAAGATTTGGCATTTCAACATATTCTTTTTGTTTTTGTTGTTCGTCTTGTGATTTTATGTTTTTTGCTTGGAATATGCCTGAGAATATTTCTTTTGCATAAGGAGCCGCAACAACACTTCCATAGTACACGCCAGCACTTGGCTCATTAACCAAAAGCAACATTGCATACTCTGGATTGTCAGCGGGATATGTGCCAAAGAAACTTGAAACATATTTGCCTCTCGCAATAACACCATTCTCATATTTTTGGGCGGTTCCAGTTTTTCCTCCAATTCGATATCCATCAACAAAAGTTGTTTTTCCTCGCTTTGTTGCAACATTTTCAAGCAAATTATTAATTAAATTTGAAGTATTTTGTGAAATTACACGCGTTTTGACTTTTTTGTTGTTTTCAAGAATGACATTACCTTGACTATCTGTCGCACTTTTCACGAGATATGGTTGCAACAATTCCCCACCATTAATTGCCGCACAAAACGCGGTTATGATTTGAATTGGTGTGACAGCAACCGCTTGACCGAATCCAATGCGGGCAAGGTCGACATTTTTAACACTTGACTGCTTCATCAAAATTCCAGAACTTTCTGACGCAATGTCAATGCCAGTTTTTGACCCAATTCCAAACTTTTTGAGGTATGAATAAAAACTATTTGTTCCCATTCGAAGTGCCAAGTCCATAAAAACTGAGTTGCAAGAATTGATGAAACCGTCAACCAAGTCCTCGCTTCCGTGTCCTATTGTTTTCCAACACTTGATTTTTTGCCCGTCAACAATTCGATATCCAGGGTCATAGAATCTGTCATTCAAGTTTGTCTTGCCCTCTTCAAGTGCTGCGGCAGTGGTTAGAATTTTGAAAGTTGAACCAGGTTCATAAACATCAACAACCGCGGTGTTTTTGACGGTCGACATGAGACCTGGGTCACTTCTTGGAATGTCATTGAGATTGAAACTTGGTTTGAGTCCAAGCGCCAAAAGTTCGCCATTTTTTGGATTCATGACAATGCACGTCACACTTTTTGGTTTGTGGTCAAGAACAATTTGCTCCAAAACTTTTTCAACCACTTGTTGAACACTCACATCAATCGTTAGTTGCAAGTTCATTCCCGCAACTGATGGAATATAGGACGAAAGTGTGTTGTCAATTTGATGCCCTTGCAAATCACTTTGAACATAATATTTCCCGTCAAGTCCTGTAAGCATATTGTTGTAGTATTGCTCAATGCCCGCTTGACCGACATTATCAATGGTTGTGAACCCCAAAATTTGAGTTAATAAATCTCCATATGGATAATATCTTCCAATATTTTCAGACAAAAACACACCTTTGTAGTCGCTGTTCAAAATCTTTAGAGCAACCTCTTGGTCAATCTGCATCTTCACAAGGCTTTCAGAAATTGTTTTGTCAATCGCTTTTGCATGAACTTTTTCAAATTCCAAGCCCAAAAGATTTGATAGATATGACGAAACTCCGATTGGGTCATCAACTTCACGACCACGAAGATAAACATCGTATGTCGTTTTTGAAACAGCAAGGGTTGCCCCGTTTGTGTCATAAATTTTTCCACGCTCGCCAGTTATTGGCAAATCTCTCGTCCATTGATTAAACGCTTTTTCTTGCAACCATTTCCCGTCAACAAGGCTCACAATCGAAAGTCTGATAAGCAGTGCACAAAAAAGAAAGGATATCGCAATAATTAATGCTGATATCCTCTTTCGTAGTGAAAATAATGTATATGTTTTTTGAATTTTAAATTTGAATTTTGGTTTTTTCATGCTCTCCCAAAAAATTTCCTGATTTTGTCAACAAACCTATCAAACCAATTCGAAGTTTGGGAAACCTCTGTGATGTCTTCAACCTCTTCTGGAAAACTTTCAAGATACCTATCTGCCCCAATTTGAAAACTATCAGCTGGTGCTTCTTTCCCTTTTTCAATAAGGTCGTCGAGTTTGCTGATTTTATAAATGTATTTAGTCGTGTTGACCTCAACTTGTTGCTGTGCTGCCGCCACTTCACTTGAAAGGCGTGTGATTTTGACAGCATTGTGAATCGCAAGCCCCGAAAACAAAACAATCGCGATGCAAACAGCAATAGAAATGAATTTCACACGATATTTCACTTTTTTCACTCTTTGCTTTTGCTCTGCTTGGTTTTGAACTTCCGCTTCCTCTTCTTCAACGCTTTCGGCTTGCACCTCAGTTTCGCCAATGTATTTTGGCATTGAAATGCTCTCTTCATCAACTTGTTCAGCCTCGCCAGTGCTTGCAACCTCAGTGACTTCTGTCACTTCTGTTTTTTGAGCACTTTCCAGTTTTTTTTCAAGTTGGCGTCTCTCTTCTTCTTCCAACTTTCTTTGCTGAGTTTCAAAAGCGTTCACTCTTTCACGTGTGAGTTCGTCAATGCGTTTAAGCAAGTTTTCATTTGGCGCTTTTTCTTTTTTGATTTCATCTTTTGACACAGAAAGACTTGCGTCAGTGTCAGTTGTCATTGTCGCCACTCGCCCATCGCGAAGATTTTGGATTTTGTCTTCTGTGTTTTCCATAATATATGATTGTTATATCATTTTTACAACAATTTGACAACCACTTTTTTATCAACTTGCTCAAGTTGTGTCGTTGCAACAAAAAAAGAACACTTTGCCCTTTTGCTAATCAAAAAAATAATTGAATGCAAAAACAAAGATGTTTAGTTCCCAAAATGACAAGGCCTCACGTGCTTTCAGAAACAATGTCTTGCACCGCGTCACCACACAAACAATTTTCGGCCCGCAAAGTCCGTAGACTGAAAAGAAGCAAGCAAGAGGAGGCTCGAAAGTGCGTGAGCCTTGGAGTTTAGTCAACCTAAATGACAAGGCCTCACATGCTTTCAGAAACAATGTCTTGCGCCGCTTGTTTTCAGCCTGCGAGCAGCGCGAAGTTTTGCACAAGTAGAACGAGTGTTTTTTTGTTGTTCTTCTTCACTTGCAACGATTGGTTTTTTTGTGATTAATTCAATTTTTTTCTTATGTCCACATATGCATATTGGAGTTTTTGGTGGACAAATGCAATCAGTCGCTTCAAGCCTAAAAACATTTTTCACAATTCTGTCTTCAAGTGAATGAAAAGACAAGACACAAATAACTCCGTCAGGTTTTAGATGGTCAATCAAAAAATGTAATGTTTCTTCAAGTCCAAAGAGTTCTCCATTGACTTCAATTCTTATTGCCTGAAAAACTTTTTTTGCGCAACCACCGCTTTTGTAAACAAGTTTTTTGGGAAGAGCACTCTCAATCAAGTCGTTGAGTTCTTTTGTGGTTGAAATTGTTTTTTTCAATCTTTCTTCAACAATTTTTCTTGCAATTATTTTTGCGTTTTGTTCCTCGCCATATTGAAAAAATATTTTGACAAGTTTTTCATATGGATAGGAATTGACAACATCGAACGCCGAAAAAGATTGTTCTTGATTCATTCTCATGTCGAGTGGTCCATCTCTCAAAAAACTAAAGCCGCGTTCTGGGTTGTCGATTTGATAGGAACTCACGCCAAGGTCAATAAGCACTCCGTCCATATCTGGAAGTTCGTTTTTTTCAAAAATTTCTTTTATATTTTTGAAATCATCGTGAATTAAAGTGAAATTAGAGTAATTTTTTAATCTTTCTCGCGAAGCACGAAGTGCGTCCTCATCTTTGTCAATGCCAAACAAATGACCATTTTTTAAATGCGAAATAATGGCGGAGCTATGCCCTGCTCCGCCGATTGTGCAATCAAGGTAATTGCCGTCTTCCTTGACGTTTAGCAATTCAATTATTTCATTTTTTAAAATTGGTTCGTGTTTAAATTCCACTTTTTCCTCTCTTAAGGTTCTGGTGTTGGATCAACTGGGTCTGTTGGGTCTGGTTCAGTTGAAGATTTGATTCCAAACATTTCTTTGAGTTTGTTTTTGGTTTCTTCACTCAGTCTTGTTGCATTGTCAATGGTTTTCTCAATACTTTGTTTTTCACTTTCTGAAATTTTGTTTGAGTTCTCAACAATTTCAGATTTTGCAACATTATCAACAATTCCGATAATTGTGTCAACGGTATCTTGATTTGCTTGGTTATTAAGACCATTGATAAATGATTCAGCATCTTTTCCGATTGTTGGTTGTTCAGAACCGAGTTTTTGAAGCGAATCTGCCATTTTTGCGACATTCTCAATGGTTTTGAGTGTTGATTCATCCGCAAGATTGAGTGAATCAACTTTTGTTTTCAATTCTTCGTCTGCGATTTTGTCCTTGACTGCGTCTTTCACTGCATCTGCAATCGCTTCACTTGTGCTTGCGATGTCAGCGACCTTATTCAAATCACTTGGCGAAATTGAGCCTGTTTCTTTGAGATCGTCAGCAATTTTTACGGCAACCAAAAGTTTGTGCCAATCAACATCGTATGGATTTGCATAACTATCGTAATAACTAGCAAAATATGTTCCATAATCAACATCTTTCTTCATATAGTCGATGAGATTGAGATATGTTGCTTCAAACACTGCATTTTCTTTTATTTTTCCTGCAATGTTATAGACATTTTGTTTCATTCCTTCCATGAGGCTTTCAAGCGCATCAAAATCAAGGTCTTTGAGTTTGAATCCTTCTTCTTTAAACACTTCACTTGAAAGTGGAATAAGATTTGTCCAAAACTCTTTTATATCAGCTTTTTGTGCTGAAATGTTTGCATCTGATGCAATATCTTGAGTGACAATGCTTGTTCCCAAAATGTCACAAAGTTTTGAATTCATGAGATTGAGAACACAAACAAAGCTTGGTCTGAAGAGTTCGTTGTCAATGATGACTCCGAATGTTTCATCAAATGTCAATGCATTTGGGGTTTTTGTTTCGTCAAATTTTGAAATGAGAAGTCCAACGTCAAGGTTATCCGCAAAAATCATGTCAATGCAATCTTTTTCTTGCAATTTGTTGATAACGCCAACAATATCAGCAACATTATCTTCAAACTTAAACTCTTGTGAATTGACAACATCAAGTTTGATATATTTTTTTGCAGTTGCAAACATATCACTTGCATAAACTGCGTCAACAATTCTATCCATAATGTGTTTGTTCTCTGCATCTTTTCCGTCTGGGTTTTGATTAAATACGGCGGAACTGTTGACGACATCAAGAGCACGTGCTGCTGGCAACACAAGTTTGTTTAGGTCAACATTTTTGAGCGCATCAAACATTTGACTATCAAAACCAAATTTTAGAATTGTGTTTCTTGTTGATTCTTCAAGCGAATTAAAATATGAATAGGTCTGACTTAAATTGCTTGCAAAAGTTTGTGCATCTGTCTCGGCGCCACCCCAAACTTCTTCGTTATATTTAACTGTTCCAATGCTTGCCGGCAAGTTTTCGTCAAGCGCTTTAAGTCCTGCATTAAATCCCATATTCATAACAATTCTGAGAGAATTGGTTTTCATGAGATTATTGATTGTTTGAGTGAGAATTGTGCCTTCTGGTTTTGGTTCAGTCACGCGGTCCAATATTCTCAAAACGTTGATATTGTTGTCTTTGATGTCATCGGCAATCCCTGACTTAACTAACAGTTTTGCAATTTCATAGAGTCCCAAAACATCTTCTTTGACTTCTGCCGCTGCTTGTTTTGCATCTTTTCTTAGAACCTCTGCAAGTTTGCTTGCTCCAATTCCGCTATAAACTCCATCGCCTTTTATGAGTCCCGTGTAGTTCCCAAATTTCAGATTATCATTTTTTACAACGAATTCTTCAATTGCATAAGGAACAATGTCTCCAGAAATTGCATAAACAAAATTCGATGAAAACACTGCGTCAACAAACGCGTCCATACGTTCAAAATCAATGTTTGAAAGTTTGTCGTTTTGATAGTCAAACTCATAAACATAAACGAATTTTTCATACAAATTGCATGCCTTGACAATTTCTTCACGTAGCGAAAATTTTTGACCGCGAACTTGAAGTTGAGTTATTGCATCAAAGCATGCTTGGTCGAGATTTCCAACTGACGCAATCGCACCAACTGCGGACTTGCGATATTTTGTTATTATATCCAAATATTCTTGAGGAACATTTTTTACAATGTAATCTCCAACTGTTGCTGGAAGTTTGGTTTCTCCTTCTGCCATATTTTCTTCATTCTCAGAAAGTCCAGTTGTGACAACTGTTGTTGTCGCAGTTGCTTCTGTTGTTGTGTCAAGAACAGATTGAGCAGTTGACGCAATACCGGAAATTGGCATAAACAAGATAAACGCAAAAACAAACCCTTGCAAAAGTCCAATCAAACTTCCACAAATCCTATATTTTTTCTCAGGTTTTGGAGTGAGGTCATAGGTGTTTGTTGTGTTCTTTTTGATTTCTTCAATGGTTTCTTTTCTCTTTTTGTCGCGAATGACATATTTTGCAAGGATAATAAACAAAATCCAACTCAAAAATGCCATGATGAGTGCGACTGCAATAAAAGTTGCAAAATTGCAAACGATTATAATTGTTTGTCTGAGAGTGCTTGAAAGAGAAGCATTAAAAGTAAGCATATTTGAAATGTCAGGGTTTTGGCGAACCAAACTCTCCAAATATCTGAGAATGGTGTCTCTCATTCCATTTGGCCAAGTGAATTTAATTCCCAATATCGCTTCAGTAATATATGGAGAAACAACGGCGCCAATGATGACAAAGACCAAGAACAAGCCAATCCGCAGTGCCGATCTTTTTACTCCGCGTTTGAATCCAAACAAGAATCCCAGTGCCAACATCAAAACAAATATAATGTTAACAACAAGTGAAACAATGCTTGCAATAGACATATATGCCTCCCTTTTTGAGATAATTAGTTAATTTAATTAACCATGATTGTGTAATTAAATTAATTTGTCAACTTTTCCCATATGAACCATGAGATCAACGAGCTTGTTTGAATAGCCCCATTCGTTATCATACCATGCAACAAGTTTTACAAATTTTGGTGAAAGCATAATTCCTGCTTTTTCATCAAAAATGCAAGTTCTTGCGTCGCCAATAAAGTCAGATGAAACAACCATTTCGTCAGTTGTTCCCAAAACACCTTTGAGGTATGTTTTTTCTGCTTTCTTCATTGCTTTTGTAATTTCTTCATAAGTTGTTTCAACTTTCAAAGTGCAAGTGAGGTCAACAGCTGAAACATCGAGTGTTGGGACACGGAAACTCATTCCAGTGAGTTTGCCTTTGAGCTCTGGCAAAACTTCTCCAACCGCTTTTGCCGCACCAGTTGATGATGGAATGATATTATATGATGCCGCGCGTCCCCCACGCCAATCTTTTTTTGTTGAGCCATCAACTGTGAGTTGGGTTGCGGTTGTTGAGTGAACTGTTGTCATCAATCCTTCTTCAACGCCAAACTCTCTTTGAAGGACATAAACCAAAGGTGCAAGACAGTTTGTTGTGCAACTTGCGTTTGAAACAATCGTCATGTCGCTTGTATATTTGTCATGGTTGACGCCATAAACAAACATTGGCATGTTTTTCCCAGGTGCGGAAACAATAACTTTTTTTGCCCCGCCTTTGAGGTGTTGTTCAGCGCCTTCAAATGATGTGAATTTTCCTGTTGCCTCAACAACATATTGAGCGCCCGCTTCCCCCCATGGAATGAGCGTTGGGTCTTTTTCAGCAAAGAATTTGATTTTCTTTTTGTTGACAACAAGCATTCCGTCTTGAACAGAAGTTGTTCCTTTGAACTTTCCGTGAATTGAATCGTATTCAAAAAGATAGTTCGCATAATCAACATCAAGGAATGGGTCATTGATTGCAACGACCTCAACATCGTCACGCTCAGCCACTGCGCGAAGAACAAGTCTTCCAATTCTTCCAAATCCGTTAATTCCAATTTTTAATTTTTTCATATAATCTCCCCTTTTAATTTTATATCTTTGTCATCAAGTTCACCCACATTTCGAAATATGATGAAACTTGATGTAAAAGCAAAACAAACACAAATGTTTGACAAAATCAAAACCGACATCAAAATGATGTATATACTCGTCCGAAGTGCTGGAATAAAAACCAAAGTCAAAGTCAGTGTCAACGCAAACAAAACAAGGAACATATGGCTGAGCCACATTCTTAGGTCTTGACTTTTTGATTTAAATTTGACATCTGCCACATAATTTTTGTCTGCAATCGCACAACGTTCAACGCAGTGATAGTTGTCAACCTTTGTCATTTTCACAATGCTTCTTGGAACTTCTCTCATTGCTCTCGTCAAAGATTTGTCAAAAAGCACGACTTGACCACGACCTTCAAACAAAGAAAAGTTGAACAAAAGTGAAACGACAAACCCTCTTATTTTTGCGAACAGCTTTTTCCAAAACCCGTCATCTTTCACATTTTTTGCAGTGACAATTTTTTTGCCAGATGCGTGTGCGTTCATCATTTCTTCCAAAAGGAATTTATCAACATTTTTTGCGCCGCGTCTAATTAAAATCACATTGGTGTCGCCATGGTTTTGAACAAAGTCCTTAACAACCTCATCACTTGTTGAATTTTTTTCGGTTTGAACAAGAACCAAATTTTCTGGTCTTTTCCTTTTTAGTTTTGTCAAAACATTTTTTGGAATTTCGGAAAAATAAACATAAAGCGTTGAAGACTTTGAACCAGCATATGTTGCTAGTTCCAAAATGTCTTTTTCGTTCGCTTCATTTGTTCCCAAATCCAAAAGAATGTTATACATTTTTTCCTCTTACAATTTTTTGATTCTCTTTTGATGTCTTCCGCCGTCAAATTGAGTTGTCAAAAACTCCTTGATAATCTTGATTGCTTTTCTCTTTCTTGTAAACCTTCCGCCAAGAACAAGGACATTTGCATTGTTGTGAGAACGAGCAAGACGTGCATAAGTTGGGTTTGGACAAAGTGCCGCACGAATTTTTGGATTGCGGTTTGCACATATGTCCATGCCAATGCCTGTCCCACAAATGTAGATGCCAATGTTGTTGTCGTTTTCCAAGACTTTTTGGTTTGCGCTTTTTGCAAAGTCTGGATAATCCACTGGCTCCATTGAATAGCAGCCAACATCAATGGTTGTGATGTTCTCTTTCTTAAAAAATTTTTTTATGTCTTCTTTGAGAAGAAATCCAGCGTGGTCGCTTGCAAGAATAATCATATTTACCCCTCTTTTATTGTTTCAAGTTTTGTGCCAATTTATTAGTATATTCCCAAAGTGTTTGGGCAGTTTTGTCATAAACATCTTGTCCAAATCCATATGGGTCAAAAATGTCGCCGTCTCCAACCAATTCGCCAAGTGAAAAAACATTTTTGTTTGACCCAAAACATTTTTTCTGTTCAGCGGTCATTGTGATGAAGATAATGTCTTTTTTTAGGTCTATGGGACGAAGTTGTTTTGCTTTTCGAGAACTTTTTCGAATGCCAAACTTTTTTAGTGCATTGTTTGCCGCATCACACATTTTTTCGCCCGCAACAACCCTAATTCCCGCACTTGTCACTTCAACATCATTGATGCCAAGTTCTTGCAAATGCTTCTTCATAAGTTTTTCTGCCATGGGCGAACGGCAAGTGTTTCCAGTGCATACAAAGCAAATTTTTCTCATATATCCTCGACCTTATAATAACATAGTTATTAAGTTTTTAAAAACAATTTTGAGGCAAACAAAAAATCTTTCCCCAAAAAGAGAAAGATTTTTTTGTCAAATTGCTGATTTTATGGCTGTGCAACTGGGAAGAACGAGATGTTGTTGAGTCCTGGGCATGGTGTTGAAATTTCTTGACATTCTGGAATTTGTGGGTAGCCATAACTTGGAACAAGAATATCAACAACACCAACAATTTTGAGAACAACATAAAGACAAGCATTGATTGTAAAAATGTTGTTGTCTGAATATGTCCCGCTCGTGCTAACAAGTGCTGCCATTGCAGTGACCTCGATTGGTGTCATCGAAGGTTGTGGAACAAATAGTATTGCTGATTTTGTGACTGTGACTGAGCTTGTTCCAGTGCCAACCACACCATTGTTGTCGCGATATGTGACAATGACTGGAATGGTTATTGTTGCTGTGACATTTGCGAAGTTTGGACGGTCTGCAATTCTGTCAATCACAACATCTGACACAACAACGCCACTGCCCGTTGCTTGCGCGGATATGAATGTAAGTGGGAATGCTGGTGATTCAGGTGTATAAGACGTGATTGTGAGTGGCAACCCGATTTCTTGTGTCTGAGACAAACATTCATCAAAGATTTTTGTTGTCTCAATCAGCACTTTTTCACAAATGCTTCCAACTCCACTGTTTTTGAGTGGGCAAGGTCTGCAATTTGAAGTGTTGTTTAAATAAAATGACATAACTCCTCCATAAAATAATTTTCAATCATAAATATTTTATGAAAAGTCATGTCTTTGTGTTAATTTTTTTGATTTGCGACTTTTTCGCCAAGCGCTGTCAAAACAAAACCACTTTGAATTTTTTCAACAAGTTTGAGGTCAAGCAGTTGTTTTGTGATGCCCTCACTCGCTTCACGGCAACAGTCTTTCAATGCACAAATATGAGCATCGGACAAAATGTGTGACAAGATTTCGGCGTCTTTTTGTTCTGAAAACTCTTGCAACGTCACCTCTTCGTGAAAGTTTTTCACACTCTCAATCTCGGCAAGAACTTGATTGAGACCATATCCCGTTTCGCTTGAAACTGCAATGATATCATCTTTTCCAACGCCCAAGCATTTTGCAACATTTTGAACAAATGACGGAATTTTTGACTTCGCAATTTTGTCAATTTTGGTCGCAATAATCTTGAACGGAAGCCCGCGTTGATACAAGAATTTCAACATGATTTTGTCAAGGTCTGTTGGGTCATGGCGAAGGTCAACAAGCATAAATACCAATTTGATTTTGTTTGCTTTAATCAAATAGTCTTCAAGAAGCGATGCCCACATCTCTTTGTTTTTCTGACCCGCTTTTGCAAATCCATAGCCCGGAAGGTCAACAAAATAGAACTCGTCATTAATCAAAAAATAGTTGACAAGTCTTGTTCTGCCGGGAAGCGATGAGGTTTTTGCCAACTTCTTTTGCCCGCAAAGCATATTGATAAAACTGCTCTTGCCAACATTACTCTTCCCCGCAAAAGCAATTTCAATCTTGTCATCACAAATCAAATTTTTTGCACTCGCAACACTTGTCACAAAACGCGCACTTTTTATTTTCATATTCTTATTCTATCAAAACATTTTCAAAAAGTCCAAACAAAACTTCACAAGTTCTTCTTGCATAACCATATCACACTCACAAACACTTCGACCACCCACCCCTACGAACAAAACTAAGGGGTGTTTTTTCTAGCAAGACTTATCACTATGGTTTTATGAGTGTGTGGTTTTTATGCTGCACGGTTTTGGATTGTCACGTCGCCTTGCTCCGCGGTCCGTTTCACTACCCGGATGTCGGCTTACGCCTTGATTGCACAATGACATAAAGTGAGAGGTGAATTTTGCATATAAATAAGGTTTTAATTTAAGAGTTATGGCATACTTTGCCTTAACTCTTCTTATTAGCCTAATTGCATAAACAACAAAAGGATGTCAAGTGTTTGAGTGCATCCGCGCTCAAATTCATTTCACACTTGACACACTTTTGTGTTTATGCAAAAAAAGGGTTAACGAGATATCTCGCCAATGGTCGACACTTCGAAGTCGACTGCTCGATATGACACGAGCGTAGATATTAAAAAAGAAAAAAAGATTTGTCAGATTTACAAATCTTTCTTTTTTATTTCAAGCGAGTTGACCTCTTGCCACGCTCCGCCAAGGGTGGTTTCAAGGGGTGTGGGGAAAATCCAAATTCCCCACGCTTTTTGGTTCTTTTTCGCAACTCGAAAAAGAACATTGCCTTGTTTAGAATGGAAAATAGAAAAACACAAATGGTCCTTTCCCGCAAGGTTGGCAGTCACATCTTCTTGGTCTTTTTGGTCTTTGGCAATTCATGTTGCCCTCGTCAAAGCAAGGTGGAAAACATGGCGGCGTTTGCGGTTGCATGTTGCACCAAGGGTTGCAGCAGTTTGCATCCCAGTTGTTCCAGCCGCCACCAATGCACGGATTGCAAGGACGAATGAAGCAACCGCGTTTGTAGTTGCAGTAGGTCATATTATCATAAATTGAATTATAATCTTGAAAATTTCTTTGGCAATTCATAACACACCTGATGATTTTTTCACTCATTTCATGCTATGCCAAACCCAACAAATATGTTTTTATAACAAAAAAAGTGGCAAAAATGCCACTTTTTACCAATCCTCTCGAACCTTTGTTTTTATGTCATCGTAGAAGTCTTTGTATTGTGTGATAAAACTTGGGTTTTCTTCAAAAAATCCAACAAGTTCCATAATCTCATCTTCCGACAGACCTTCGTCCATGTTTTCAATGGCTCGAAGAAGGTCAAGTTTGCTCTTTATCTTCATTTTTCTCCTTGCAGTTCTTTTAGTTCTCGAATTTTTTCTTTTATGCTTGAAAATGCGTTGTCAAAAGGAGTGTCTTTTGTCATGTCAATTCCACAAATTTCAAGCGTTTTCAAAGGTGGAAGTTTTCCGCCCATTGAAAGCATTTTGAGATATTGTTTTGAATAAGAATTATCTTTTAGAATGTTTTGCGAAATTGCAATCGCCGAAATTAACCCCGTTGCGTATTTATAAACATAAAAGTCATTATAAAAGTGTGGAATTCTCGACCACTCATATTTTGCACAATCCAAAATTTCAACTTTGTCACCAAAATAAAGGCGGTTGAGGTCAAAATAAGTTTGATTGAGAACATCTGCTGAAAGTGGCAGCATTTTCTCATAGTTTTCATGAATTATTTGTTCAAACTCCGCAAACATGGTTTGGCGATATATTGTTGCTCGTGCCATGTTGAGATAGGTGTCAACAAAATATATTTTCTCATCCTTTGTTTTTGCATTCTTCATAAAGAAATCAAGAAGCAACATCTCATTTGTTGTGCTTGCAATCTCGGCAAGGAAGATTGGATAGCCCGAATTGATTGAGTTTTGAGCGTGGTCCGCAAGATATGTGTGCATTGAGTGACCCAGCTCATGAGCGAGCGTAAACACACTGTTTATATCCCCAACAAAGTTCATGAGAACGATTGGGTTCTTGCGATAAGCGCCGGACGAAAACGCGCCAGTGTCTTTTCCAACATTTGGATAAACATCAACCCACCTTTCTTGTTTTGCTTTGTCGAGAAGTTTTTGATAATCTTCTCCAAGAGGTTTGAGGGCAGTTTTCACAACCTCAAACGCTTCTTCAAAAGTAAATTCAAATTTTGGAACATTTGGGTTTTCAGCATAGGCGTCACATATTTTGATATTTTTGAGTCCCAGCATTTTGCGTTTTTCTTCAAAATACTCGTAAAAATCTTTTAGGCTTGCATGGACTTTTTCAATCAGTTTTTCATAAACATTTGTCGAAATCTCTTCGTTGTAGAGAGCCTTGTCGAGCGCAGATCCATATTTTCGCATTTTTGCATATGCACCATCCGCTTTCACAGATGACAAATAGTTTGCTGCAAGGGTTTTGTTGAGTTTTCCATATGCGCCCATCATGTTTGAGTAGGCAGACAATCTCAGCTTTTCGTCTTTGTCGCGAACAAATTGAGAGTAGTTTGCGTTATTCAACGCATATTTTTTGCCGTCCGAGTCTATGGCATCGTCAAACACAACATCGCAAGAATCAAACATATCAAAAACATCAGAAAATCCGCCCGCAAACTCACCTACGCGTGAAAGCAATTTTTCTTGCGATTTTGAAAGCATATGTTTTTTGTGACGTTTGACATCTTCAAACATTTCTTTGTATTCAACAAATTTGGGGTTCGCAATCAAATTGTTGAGACGGGCATTTGAAAACTTTGAAATCTCAACATCAATAAACGAAAGTTTGACACCCAAATCACTTGAAATTGATTCAATCACATTCAAGATTTCATTTGTTTTTGACACGGTTGCATCTTCTTTTTGCTTGAGAGAACAAAAACATGCCAAAACTTCAAACTTTTCGCCAAGTGTGCGGTTTGTTTCAAGACACTCAAAAAGTAGCTCGTCATTTCCAAGTTTGTTTTCATACTTCGTGAGTTTTTCAAACTCTGGAACAAGTGATTTAATACGAGAAATTGCACTGTCAAGGTCAGTGCAATATCCAGATAAATCCCATTTATACTTTTCTTCAATCTCGTTTCTTTTTTTCATATCAACCCACATATTTTTCAATGTCAAAAAATTTCCAAGGTGTGGCAAGTGGTGGCAAAGACTTAAAAGTCATACGCTCTTTTGTCACAGGATGCAAAAATGAAAGTTTGACAGCCCAAAGTGCAAGGTTATAACCTTGTCCAATCTCACCTTTTCCATATCTATAATCGCCAAAAATTGGACATTTTATGCTCGCCATTTGAACACGAATTTGATGACTTCTTCCTGTTGCCAAGTGAACTTTGACAAGTGAAAGCTCGTCTTTTTCGTCTTGGACAACATAGTCAAGTTCTGCTCTCTTTGCATTCATTTGAGATTGTGGCACAATGCGAACATTGTTTGTTTTTGGGTCTTTTTCAAGATAATTTATGAGTTTGTCGCTTTTCATTCTTGGGTGACCACAAACAACACAAAGATATTCTTTTTTGAAATTGCCATTTTGAATTTGTTCGGCAAGTCTTGTTGCTGCCTTGCTTGTTTTTGCAAAGACCATAACACCGCCTGTTGGACGGTCAAGACGATGAACAAGTCCAACATAGACATTGCCTGGTTTTTGATATTTTTCTTTGATGTAGTTTTTTACCATGCCCAGCATATCTTGATCGCCAGTTTCATCTCCTTGTGACAAAACATTTTGTGGTTTTTGAACAACGATGATGTGATTATCTTCAAATAATATTTCCATAACTTTTCCTTTCTCACAAACTTTATCAAATTACGCCTCATTTGTCAAACGAGAACATAACAAAATCAGATTTTCACAAACAAAAATATTTTTGGCAAAACGCAAAAATTATTTTCAAAAATTGATATATAATTATAATTAATTAAAAATAATTCAGAAAATAATTATTTTAATTAAATAAATTTAATTTTTGCAAATAAAAAAATTATTTCAATCGCTTTGTTTATAAGAGAAAGAAATAATTTTTATTTTTTTTAATTAAATTCAATAAATCCGCTGCAACCACAAGGCAAGATAACTCCCGCTTCTTCTGTGTCGAGTCCGACTTCATAACTCTCGCTCTTTCCTCCAAGGTCACCAAATGTGAGATTGAGAAGATTTGATATAACGGTTGGTTGAAGCCCAGTGGTGTAAGAATTGAGAAGAACAAACAAAGGTTTTTCCGACAAAACTTTTCGGCACACTGTCAAAAAGTCATAGAGATTGTTTTCAATCTTCCAAGTTTCCCCGTTTGGTCCTCTTCCAAAACTTGGTGGGTCCAAGATGATTGCATCATATTTATTTCCGCGTCTGATTTCGCGTTCAACAAACTTGAAACAGTCATCAACGATGAAGCGACATTTGTCTTGAGGCAGTGATGAAAGTTTGATGTTTTCTTTTGCTCTTTCAACCATTGCTTTGCTTGCGTCAACATGAGTGACATGAGCACCAGCCGAAACACAAGCAACAGTTGCCCCTCCCGTGTAGGCAAAAAGGTTCAGCACCTTGATTTCACGCTTTGACGATTTGATGAGGTCAATGCATTTTGCCCAGTTGACCGCTTGTTCTGGGAAAAGCCCAGTATGCTTGAATCCCATTGGTTTGATTTTGAATTTGAGGTCACGCCAAGAAACAACCCATTCGTCTTTCATTGGACGCAAGTTTTCCCAATATCCGCCACCAGATGAGGAACGAATGTAGTGTGCGCAAAGTTTTGGATATTTTTTGAGGCTTGTGCGAGAGGGCCAAATGACTTGAGGGTCTGGACGAAGAAGATAGACATCTTTCCATCTTTCAAGTTTCTCGCCACCACCTGTTGCAAGACATGAGTAGTCTTGCCATTCTTTATTAACTTTCATATCTCCTCTCAAAAATCAATTTTAACAACAAGATTTTCGTCAGCAACGACAAGGTCTTGTTTTATCTTTGGATTTTGGATATCTTCAAACTTGTTTGCAAGAACTTCTTGCATAATTTTGTTCTTAAACTTTTCAACCACGCGATTTATTAGTTCACTTTTGCTTTCAACAAACAAGGTTATTCTTTGTTCAATTTTGAGGTCGTTTTCTTTTCTGACAACTTGCATTGCACGAACCAATTCTCTTTGAACACCTTCAAGCATAAGGTTTTCGTCAATTGTGATGTCAAGAACACAAGTGATGCCATTTTCGCTCGCAATCACATAATCTTTCTTTGGTTTGCTCGAAAGAATGAATGTGTCTGCTGGAAGTGGCTCAAATCCTTCAACTTGAACATTTTCTCCCGCCTTAAATGCTTTGACAAGGCTGTTTTGTTCGTCTTGTGAAAGTGCGTTGAGTATGTTTTTGAGTTGTTGAACAGCACCTTTGAGTCTTGCACCTGCTGTTTTGAAGTTGACAGTCAAAAACTCGTCATTAAATTTTGTGTTGTCTTCTTCAAATGTGATTTCTTTGATGTTGAGTTCATCTTTGATGAGATTATCATATTCTTTGAGTGCATTGACATTTGCGTTGTTCATCAATACATAGAGATGTTTGAGTGGTTGCTTGATTTTGATTTGATTTTCATTTCTGAGACGTTGTGCAATCGCAATGACATTTCGAATTACATTTGTGTCAGCAATCAGTTTTTGATTATCAAACTTTTGGTTTGGCATTGGGAAGCGTTCGAGGAATATGCTTTCTTTTGCTCCGCTTTCAAGACTTCTCGTCATGTTTTGCCAAATATATTCGCAAAGGAATGGAATGATTGGGCTCATGACTTGGCAAATTGTTTTGAGTGCAAAATACAAAGTGTAGTAAGCGTTGAGTTTGTCTTCTTCGTCATCAGACTTCCAGAATCTTCTTCTGTTGACGCGAATATACCAGTTTGAAAGTTCGTCTGAAAGTTCTTCAAAGTCCGCCGTCACTTGATAGAAACATTGATGTTTGTAGTTCTCATAAGACTCGCGAACAAAATTGTTTACTTTTGCAAGAAGCCAGCGGTCAGTGAGGTCAAGTTTTTCCATGTCTGGCATGAAACCGTCAAGTTGAGGATTATCAAGTGTTGCATATGTGTTGAAGAACACATAGTTATTCCAGAATCCCAAGATTTTTCTTCTGATTTCGTCCGTTGCTTCAAACGAGAAGCGAACATCACTTGTCATGTTGTTTGAAGCAAACATATATCTGACAATATCTGCTCCAATCTTTTCAAATGCTTCGTCAATCGGAATGTTGTTTGGACTGCTCTTTGAGAGTTTGTTTCCGTCACGGTCAAGAAGCATTGCTGTGCAAACAATCTTTTTGTATGGAGCGCGACCAGTGAGCGCAACACTCATAACGAGAAGAGAATAGAACCAAAGCCTGATTTGCTCTTTTCCTTCAAGCACAACTTCAATTGGGAAGTTCTTTTCAAAAAACTCTTTGTCTGAGAAATATTTCTTTGTTGAGAATGGTGTTATTCCCGCATCGAGCCAGCAATCGCCGACTTCTGGGATTCTCTCAACCTTTTCACCACATTCTGGGCAAGTGATTTTGATTTTATCAATATAAGGTTTGTGAATGTGTGGGAGCGCTTTCACTTCTTCTTCGCTTGAAAGGCTTGCAAGTTCTTCAAGGCTTCCAACAACTGTGAGTTTTCCGCAGTGTGGGCAATGATAAATTGGAAGTGGAACACCATAATATCTTTTTCTCGAAATTGACCAGTCGCCCATGTTGTTAAGCCAGTCAAGCATACGCTTTTTCATAAATTCAGGTTGGAATTCAACATCGTCAATCGCATGAATGAGTGCGGGTCTGATTTCGTCCATTTTGATAACCCAGTTTTTGACAAGACGATATAAAACTGGATTTTTGCAACGCCAGCAATGAGGATAGCGGTGTTTGTATTTATGAGTGTAGTAGAGTTTGTTGCGTGCTTTGAGTTCTTCAAACACAAGGTCGGCAACCTCGTTTGCATTCTTGCCAGAAAGAAAACCAAAGCCCTCATAGAAATTTCCCGCCTCATCAATCGGCATGATGTTTTTGAGCCCAATGCTTTGTCCCAAATCAAAGTCTTCCGCCCCACAACCTGGTGCAATATGAACCATGCCCGAGCCTTCAACTGAATCCACTTGATCCCAAGCAACAATTTTATGTTCAAAATTTTGTTCCTTGAACTCTGGGAAGCAGGTTTCATAACTCAATCCAACAAGATCGCGACCAGAAACTTCTTCGACAACCTCAATCAAATCTCCTTTGAGAACTTTGAGCATGTCGGAGCAGACAATCAAATTTCTTGTGTCACTTTTCACTTTGCAAATTGAATATTTGAAATCTGGATTAACTGCAACTGCAACGTTTGAAGAAAGTGTCCAAGGCGTTGTTGTCCAAACGACAACAGAGTTGTTTGTGCCAAGAACTGGAAGTTTGAAAAACACTGCTGTGTGCTCAATTTCCTTATATGCGTCAGCATCGCCCATTTCGTGTTCAGAAAGAGCTGTTCCGCAACGAATACACCATGGAGTTGGACGATATTTTTCGGTTATCCAACCTTTTTCATGGCAAACTTTGAGGAAATGCCAAATTGCCGTGATGTTCTCGTCAGAATTTGTGTAGTAAGAGTCGTCCCAATCCATCCATTGTCCAAGACGTTTTGATTGCTCTGTGATGATGGATGAATATTTGTCAACAACTTGTAAACATTTTTCAATAAAGTTCTCAACGCCATACTTCTCAATCTCTTTTTTGCTGTTGAGTCCAAGTTCTTTTTCAACTCTGAGTTCAACTGGAAGACCATGTGCGTCAAAACCATTTTGATAGTGTGCCCCACACCCATTCATGCCAGCAAATCGGAGCATAACATCTTTGAGTGAGCGGTTCCAAGCATGGTGCAAACCCATGATATAGTTTGCTGTGATTGGTCCGTCAAGAAAAGCATAGTATTTGCCAGTGTTTTGGTTTTCTTGTTTTAGTTTGCCAAATATGTCATTCTCGTTCCAAAACTTCAAAATTTCCTTTTCGTTTTCGACCAAGTTTGGCATGCTGTTTTCTTTTTTCATTTTTCATCACCTCAATAAAAAATCGTGGACATGGTGCCCACGAAATTGTATGTTTCCACATTCGCACCACCATGCGCTGGCTCGTGACGGCGGCCTGACCGAAATGGACTACTCTTTTCGCCCATTCAACTCCGAAAGTGATAACTTCATGTTTCCCTCACAACTTCACACCAACCAGTTGCTCTCTGAAGAGTTTCACAAAAAGTGTTGTCTTTCATCATCATTTTTAATACTTTTTTATTTTAGTTGCAAAAGCCCTTTTTGTCAACAAAAAAGCACATAACAATTTATTTTGTGCTTTTGGATTATGCATTTATTCCTCATTCTTTTGGTTTGTCAAAAAATACATACATATTAATGAGTTGTCCGATGCATTGAATAAATTCGTAAAACATAGTCACAATGTCATCGTTTTCTTGCAATTTGAGAACAAGTGCTTTTTGGTAGACTTTGACTCCATAGAGATCCAAGATTTCTGCAATTGAAGACTTCACATCTTCAGATTCAAGTTCATAAAAATCATCCATATAACGCAAAGTTCTTCGTTTGTCGGTCAAAATCCTGTTGCCGTTTTTGTCTTGCATCAAATATATTTCATAGGGTGTTTCATCCGAAAAGAAAAGTTTGGTTTGAATTTGATATTCATTTTCATTTATTCTTTTTGTTGTGATTGAGTTTTTGAGTTGCTCTGAAAGTTCTTTGAGTTCCATTTTTCGCCTCCATATTGTTTTTTTGCGAGTTGTTTTGATTTTTTTGCTTCAAATAGTTTTAGCTCTTCATAAATCTCTCCAATGGTTAAGTCGTCTGAAAATGTTTTGTTGAGAGAAATAACATTGAGTTTTTTCATCCATGCACGAACCGCTGTTTCATAACTTGAATATCTTTGTTCGTTTTTGCGATCTTCATGTCCGACCGAATCTTTTCCCGTAAATAAAACCGCGTGACGAATGTCATATGAGTGTGAATGAGGTTTGTTTTTGCAAGCATCACGAGAAACGAACTGCATGACAATGTTGCCTTTGTCGTCAAACACTTTTGTGTGTCCTTGCAAACTTTGGCTGTCATAGCGATTTATGTGAAAATAGTCCGAGCCTTGAAGAAGCGCAAAGAAGCCAATATTGAAATTACTTTCCGAATATTTTCCGTATGGATATTTGAGGTGGTTATAGAACTCAAATAGCACTGGCCCCTCGTCAAGAACTGCCATGCAAAGATGTTGAGTTTTTTCATGGACATGGGTTTCCCCTTTAATCACTGAGTCCACTGATTTTATGATATATTTTGGAGCATTTATGAATTTCTGAACAATATGAGATTGCATTGGGATTGAAAAACGCTGCGGATGTTTTTCATTTTTTAGCACAATATCTCCAAGCGTGAGATTTTTGTTTGTTGCATAATCCTTGTTGAAATCGTAGCCCAATTTTTCGCGAACAGCATATGAAACACTTTTGAGAACTTTATCAAAATTTTTTAAGTCGCTTGAAAGTTCTTTGATTTGACGCTCACGCTTGTTGCGTGGCAAAGGTTGGCGTTTTAAACCAACGAGATTATCTCGCCTTTGACTAAACTTTTTGGTGTTCGCGTTTCTATTATTATTTTTTGCCATAATTAAAATTATAATAACATATACAAATGAATAAATCAACCCAAAATTCGACAACATTTATTGCACATATGTTCAATTTGTGATATTATAATTATATGAAATTCAGTGAACAATGGTATGAAGTGTTAAAAGATAAAATCGGCGACGATTTCTTTTATGACGCACAAAAATTTGTTGATGACGAGAGCAAGAAAGGGCTTGTTTTCCCTCCTCGTGAAGAAGTTTATTCCGCATACAATCTTGTTTCACCAAAAGATGTCAAGGTCGTGATTTTGGGTCAAGACCCCTACCACGAAGTTGGACAAGCACACGGGCTTTGCTTTTCCGTCAAAAACAACAATCCTCCACCTTCTCTTGTCAACATTTATAAAGAGATTAAAGCAGACATTGGTTTTGTTTCCAGCGAAAATGGAGACCTTACGCAATGGGCAAAACAGGGTGTGTTTCTTCTAAATGCTGTGCTGACTGTCAAAAATCATCAGGCCAATTCACACAAAGGCAAGATTTGGGAAAAACTAACAAGTGCCACAATTGACTATTTGGGTCACTCCGACGAACCAAAAGTTTTTTTTGCTTTGGGGAAGAGATGCAAGAGCGATGAAGCCTTATATTGACCAGACAAAGCATTTGGTTTTGGAATGTGCTCACCCAAGCCCACTTTCAGCATATAATGGATTTTTTGGTTGCAAGCACTTTTCGCGAGCAAATGAGTTCTTGAAAAATCATGGAAAAAAGGAGATAATATGGTGAAAAACACTCTTCTTGTTAGCACCGCAACAACACTCATAATTTGTGGAGTTGTTGCAGCGTTTGTGATAATAATCATGCTTTTGGTTCTAAAACGAAAGAAAAAAGAGGCATTTGTTGAAAAATCAACAAAAATTAATGGCGAATTCATTCACCTTGAACTCAAACCAAAATATATGGTTAGAAAACAACTCAAATTTTACTACCTTTTGCACAAAATTCTACCAAAAGAATACATTGCTTTCCCAAATGTCGGGGTTGACAATTTGTGCGCGCCACTCGGAAACCGCATTGAATACAACAAAATTCTTTCAAAATATGTTGATTTTGTCATTTTTGAAGAAGCAACAATGAAACCATTGCTCGTTATTGATGTTTATGATATGTCATATGGCGATGAAGCGATTTCAGAATTTGAGCCAGATGTCATCAAAGCACTTGAAGCAATCAAACTTCCCCTCGTTCAGTTTATGATAAAAGACGAATATAACGAAGCGGACATCAATAAAAAAATTATGGATGTTCTTGAACCGCAAAAGCCAGAAGACACAAAAGAAAACAAGTGAGCCACCTGCCCACTTGTTTTTTTTGCTTTCTAATTTTGATAGTCGCCAAAAATATTACTGAGTTCAATCAAGTCGCCTGTGGCGATGATGTTGATTGGCAATTCTTTTATGCTGCCAGTTTTTGTTATTATGATGATTTGAAGCTTGTGATTTCGATAGAACATTTGCAAAACTTCTTCAACTGTGATTGACGCTTTTGCCACTTCAAAATACGAATATACTGGATGATTTTCTGCCATTATGGCCTCAATTGGAGTTGATTTGATTGCTTGTGTCACATCTTTGTTTGCTGCCAAGAAACCGCCAATCCCCTCAACGATATAACGGCCAGATGCCACGCCAATAAGCTCATCCTTTTCATAAATTGGAATGTTTGAATATTTTGTTTTTGTCATAAGACTGATGACATCGGCAATCTTTGTTTCGGCGGTTGCACAAACAACCTTTCTTGGCTCAACAACTTCCAAAACTTTTGGAGGAGTCGAAATCAACTTTGCAATGTTTTCTATGTCGAGAACCACATCGCCATGCGGTTCTGCGATAATAAATTCATCATTGCTTTTGTGAATGATGGCGTTTCTCAATCTTCCATAGTCAACAAGTTTGTCTTCATATTTTCTAACCAAGTAGTTCACCGGCACGCTTCTGCGAACAATATCTGAAAAACTCATACTGCGTTTATAATTATACAAATATCTCAAAGTTTGATCAATTGTGTTGTATGCTTGGATAAATCTCTGTGCGTTTGTCTTTTCCAAATCTGCCTCCAAGAAAGTAGTTTCATATTTTATATTATCAAATTATTTTATTTTTTGATATCAATTCGACCATATTTTTGAAGAAATCTCAAAATTATGTTGAATTTTTTTTTAATGTTCTATATACTATTATTGTCGTGCTAGGTGGGGAGTTAGCGGTGCCCTGAATCTGCAATCCGCTGTAGCAGAGCTGAATGATTGTGTGCGGCGTAGATTTTTGTTTGATGAGTATGGAGTTTTGATGTTGAAATCAAGGTCCCATGCAACGTTTTACCGTGAACCATGTCAGAGCCTGACGGCAGCATCATTAAGCGGACCAAAGCGTGTGCCATGGGGAAACTTTGGTGGAGTCAACACCTCATGCGGCTGAATGGGAGTTTGCGACAAGCCAATATGCACGGCGCGAATATTCCATGGGTTCCCCATGTAAAAAGGCTGTATCTTTGATACGGCCTCTTTTGTTTTTTATGCGAATGTCCCCGCAATCGCACCATCTGAACACGCGGTGACAATTTGTTTGAGCGAACCACTGCGAACATCTCCCACTGCATAAACGCCCGCAATATTTGTCTGCATTCTTTCATCAACTTCAACAAAACCTTTTGAATCGAGGGTTAACCCTTCAAACGCACTCAAATCCGGACTTTTCCCAAGCTCAACAAAAAGTGCGTCAACATCAATTTTTTGTTCATTTTCTTCTTTGAGATTTCTGACAACAACACCTTCAAGTTTGTGTTCACCAAAAAGATTTGTGATTTTTGAATGCAAGATTTCTTTAATTTTCTCATTTGAAAAAGAAGTTTTTTCTGCCGTTGTAACAAAATATATTTTTGACGCCAAATTGGAAAGATACAAAACGTCGTTTTTTGCGGTTTCATATGTTCCAACAACACAGACTTCTTTGCCCTCAAAGAATTTTCCGTCACAAGTCGCACAATAACTTAGTCCTCTCCCAAGATATTGTTTTTCGTTTTGAACATCAAGCGGTTTTGAGCGAGCACCAGTCGCAATGACAATGCTTTTTGCAATATATTCATTTTTGTGTGTGCGAATAATTTTTTCTTCTCCCAAAAGAGAACATGAAATGACTTCTTCATTTTTTATTTCAATGCCCAAACTTTCAACTTGTTTACGCATATTGAGCGCGAGTTCATATCCCGAAATATTTTCATAGGACGGAAAGTTTGCGATTTTATCAATCGCATTCATTTGTCCACCGGCAAACATTTTCTCCAAAATCAAAACACTTTTTCCAGCGCGTTTTGCATACACTCCGGCACTCATGCCACCTGCTCCCGCACCAATAATCACAACATCATATTTCATAAAATTTGTTATCCTTTTTAATTATCGGAAGTTTAACTTGATTAAATTTTTATTTCATCTAGTTTATTATATCCAACCCATTTGTTTTTGACAACAAAAAAAAGAAAGCAAATAAATGCTTTCTTTTGTTCTGTTATCTCTTTGAGAATTGGCTTGCTTTTCTTGCTTTTTTCAAACCATATTTCTTTCTTTCTTTCATTCTTGGGTCACGAGTGAGCATTCCAGCTGCTTTGAGTTCAGCACGAAGATTTGGTTCTGCTTCGTTGAGTGCTCTTGCAATGCCGTGGCAAATTGCGCCAGCTTGACCACTGAGTCCACCACCATAAACATTGACAAAAATATCATATTTTTCTCTTGTGTTTGTGAGTGTAAGAGGTTGAAGTGCAACAAGTTTGAGTGTTTCAAGTTTGAAATATTCGTCATATGGAAGTTTGTTAACTGTGATTTGACCTTTTCCGTTTGGAAGGAGTCTAACACGCGCAACAGATTCTTTTCTTCTTCCTGTTCCCAAAAATTGAACTTTTTTTGCTTTTGGAGTTGCCATTAGTTTCTTCCTCCTTTAAGAGTGATTGCGATTGGTTTTTGTGCTTCGTGATTGTGTTCTGGTCCTTTGTAAACTCTGAGTTTTGTGAACATCTTGCGTCCCAAAGAATTTTTTGGAAGCATTCCTTTGACTGCAATTTCGATTGCTTTGTCAGATTTTTCTTCAATCATTTTTTTGTATTGAGTTTCTTTTCTTCCACCAATGTATCCTGAATATGTGACGTGTTGTTTTTGAATGAGTTTCTTTCCTGTGAGAACAACTTTGTCAGAATTAATAACGATAACATGGTCACCTGTGTCAACATGAGGTGTGTATGTTGGTTTGTTTTTTCCGCGAAGAATTGCTGCAACTTGGCTTGCAAGACGTCCAAGAGGCATTCCTGTTGCGTCAACAACATACCATTTTCTCTCAACATTTTCTGGATTTGCCATAAATGTTTTCATAATTTTTCTCCTTAAAATTTTCTTGAAATAATCGATTTTTGTGAGGGGCTAAGTCACAAAAAAAACGCCCTTTTTCAGACTTTTATATCTTACAACACGGCGCCTCTTATGTCAAGAGATATTAACAAATTATTTTTGTTTTTTGCAAAGGATTTCAAAAGTTTTTATTTTTATAGCATTGTTGAATGTTTATTCATGTTTTTGCATAATTATTCATATTTAACACTTTTGAGATAAAGCCCTTGAGGTTGAGCTGTTCTTCCAGCATATTTTCTCTCCCCTGTGGCAAGCGCTTTTTGAATGTTTGTAACACTCAATCTGTTTTGCCCGATTTCGATGAGCGTTCCAACGATAATTCTCACCATGTTATACAAAAATCCGTTGCCGCAAATTTCAAATGTATAATCATTTTGATTTTTTTTGATTGCAATCGAATATATTGTTCTTGTTGTGTCTTTTATGGAACTTCCTGTTGACATAAAAGCAGAAAAGTCATGTTCTCCCAAAAGAAGGTTTGCCGCTTCTTGCATTGCTTTTAGGTTTGGTTCTGGAAACACACGCATCATTCTGCATCTTTCAAGCGGGCTTTCAAAATGCGAAAAATAAGCCTTATATTGATAGGTTTTTTGTTTGACACTTTTTCTTGCGTGAAAGTCGTTTGGAACAATTTTTGCATAAAGAATTTTCACGTCTTCGGGCAATTTTTCGTTTATGGCATATGGCAATTTTTCAACTTTGAAGTTGTTTTTTATGGGTGCATCAAAGTGAGCGGTTTGGCCGAGAGCATGAACACCTGCGTCCGTTCTTCCGCTGCCATGAATCTCAATTTTTTCGCCATAAAAAACTGATAGCGCACTTTCGAGTGTGCTTTGAACACAGCGTTTTCCATTTTGACTTTGCCAGCCACAAAAAGATGTGCCTTCATACTCAATAGTTATTAAAATTCTTTGTTTTTCTTGTTCTTTTTTCACATAATAATTATGGTTTATTGCTTTGCTTTTGTCAAAGAAAATGTCACATTGTTTGACTTAAATAAATGATGTTTTTATACTAGAATATATAAAGGAGATATATATGAGAAAAGTCTGTTATGATGCAAACACCGCTGCGGCACACATTGCCTACTCAATGAGCGAGGTTTCGGCAATCTATCCAATCACGCCGTCCTCACCAATGGCAGAAAGTTGTGACGAATGGCAAACACAAGGCAAACTCAACATTTTTGACAAGCAGATGAAAATTGTTGAAATGCAATCTGAAGCGGGTGCGGCAGGTGCGGTTCATGGAAGTTTGGTCGCAGGAGCTCTGTCGACAACATTCACCGCAAGTCAAGGACTCCTTCTCATGATTCCAAACATGTATAAAATTGCGGGCGAACTTTTGCCGTCAGTCTTTCATGTTGCGGCTCGCGCTTTGTCCACTCATGCCCTTTCAATTTTTGGCGACCACTCCGATGTTATGGCAACGCGCCAAACAGGCTTTAACATGATTTGTTCTGCATCTGTTCAAGAGACCATGGACTTGGCACTGGCAAGTCATCTCGCCACACTATATTCCAGCATTCCTGTTGTTCATTTCTTTGACGGATTCCGAACCTCACACGAAATTCAAAAAATTGACGAAATCACACTTGATGAAATAAAAAGCGTTGTGCCTTGGGACAAAATTCAAGAATTCAAATCTCGCGCTCTTGACCCAAATCACCCAAAACAAATGGGAACAGCACAAAACCCCGACATTTATTTCCAAAATCGCGAGGCTTGCAACATTTATTATGAAAAAGCATATGAGCATATTTTGCACGCTTTTTCGGATGTTGAAAAAATCACGGGGCGTCACTACTCCCCTTATGAATTTTATGGCGACAAAAACGCAGAAAATGTCGTTGTTGTGATGGGAAGTGCTGGCGAAACGCTCAAAGACTATGTTGATTTTGCGAACTCAAACGGTGCAAAACTCGCTGTTGTTCAAGTTCGAGTATATCGTCCTTTTGTTGCATCTGCTTTTTCAAACAGCATTCCAAATTCAGCAAAAAGAATATGCGTGTTGGACCGCACAAAAGAAAGCGGAAGCCTCTATGAACCTCTCGCTCTTGATGTAATCTCCGCAATGGGTGAACAAAACCGCAACATAAAAGTTGTTGCGGGAAGATACGGAATTGGCGGAAAAGAATTTTGTTACAAACACGCAAAAGCAGTTTTTGACAATTTGTCTTGCGACAAACCCAAAAATCATTTCACAGTCGGAATTAATGACGATGTGACAAACTCCTCTCTATCCGTTGACGAAAGTTTTGACATATCTTCAAATTGCTACGAAATGAGATTTTATGGACTGGGTTCAGACGGCACAGTTTCAGCAAACAAAAACAGCATAAAAATTATTGGCGAAAACACAAACAAGTTTGTTCAAGGATACTTTGAATATGACTCAAAAAAATCTGGCAGCGTGACAATTTCTCACCTTCGTGTGAGCGACACACCAATAAGGCAGCCTTTCAACACAACGTCTTGTGATTTTGTTGCGTGCCACAACTATTCATTCATTGGAAAGTTTGATATGCTCAAAGGCTTGAAACAAAACGCAACAGTTCTTCTCAACAACGTGCTTGACGAACAAGGTTTGTCCGAAAATTTACCAAAAGATTTTGTTGAAAAATTGAAACAAACTCATTCTCGCCTATTTGTTGTTGACGCAACAAAGATTGCAGACGAGAACAAGCTTCGAGGCAAAATCAACATTATTATGCAAACTGCATTTTTCAAAATTTCAAACATAATTCCGTTTGACGAAGCTTGTGAAAAAATTAAAGACGCGACAAGAAAAACATATGGAAAAAAAGGCGAAGAAGTTGTGAACGCAAACCTCGCCGCCGTTGACCAAACAACTGCTCTTCTCAAAGAAATTAATGTTGAAAACCTAAAGGGAAAAGATGTTGTCAAAAACGCAAATCAAGACAAATATTATAATGATTTCATCAGACCAATCATTCTAAAAAATGGCGATGACATTCCTGTGTCAAAATTTTCGCCAGATGGAAGCGTTCCAACTGACACCTCAAAATTCGAAAAACGCGGCGTTGCAGAAAATGTTCCTTGCTGGATAAAAGAAAACTGCATCCAGTGCGGAAGATGTGTGATGAGTTGTCCTCATGCGTGCCTTAATGCAAAAATATTTAATAATGCGAACGCAAACATTGAAAGCGCTACTGCATTTGGTGTGAAAGACGCAAAATATCGTTTGCAACTCAGCCCTCTTGATTGCACAGGTTGCGGAGTGTGCGCTGCTGTTTGCCCCGCAAAAAACAAAGCACTTGTCATGACCGAAACAGACAAAATTTTAGAAAAAGAAAAGAAAAATCTTGAAATTTTTGAACAAATTCAGCAAATTGACACAATTTTCAATAAATATTCCACAAAGGGGCTTCAATTCCACAAAGGTTATTTTGAGTTCTCTGGCGCATGTGCTGGCTGTGGCGAAACTCCTTACATTCGCCTCGCGACTGCTTTGTTTGGCGACAAAATGGTGATTGCAAACGCAACAGGCTGTTCAAGCATTTATGGTGGCAGCGCTCCAACCTGCCCATATTCAAAAGACAAAAATGGGAAAGGTCCCGCTTGGGCAAGCAGTTTGTTTGAAGACAACGCAGAATTTGGACTTGGCATGGCACTTGGGGAAAGTGCAGATAAATCAATTTGGATTATCGGCGGCGATGGCTGGGCGTATGATATTGGTTATGGCGGACTCGACCACGTTCTGAACTCTGGCGTCAATGTTAACATTTTGGTACTTGACACAGAAGTTTACTCAAACACTGGCGGACAATCTTCAAAAGCGACTCCTCGCGGTGCAACCGCAAAATTTGCTTCTGCAGGCAAAAAAATGGCAAAAAAGAATCTTGCACTCATTGCCATGGCAAATGCAAACTGCTATGTTGCACAAGTTTCACTTGGAGCAGACATGGAGCAAACAATCAAAGCCTTCAAAGAAGCAGAAGCATTTGACGGCCCAAGCATAATAATTGCTTATGCTCCTTGCATCTCGCACGGGATAAATATGTCTTCATCTTCACTTGAAATGAAAAATGCAGTCGCAAGTGGATATTGGACGACATTCAGATTTAATCCATCTCAACCCGAGCCACTTGTTATAGACTGCTCCGCTCCAACACTTGATTTCAAAGAATTTCTGCTTTCACAAAATCGTTTCCGTGCGCTTGCGAAAACAAATCCAACGCAATTTAATCTTCTTCTTGAAGAATGTGAAAGCGATGCAAAAACAAGACGAAAAAATATTGAAAAATTTTTGAAAAATAATGAATAATATTTTTCGACCTACACACAATAACAATGCAAAGAAAATATATTGAAAGTTTTTTCAATCTCAGATTTCTTTGCCAGTGCAAAAAGATGAGGTATTATTCCTCATCTTTTTTGCTATAAAAATAAATTTAAATTGCTTTTTAATTAAATTAAATAATAAAGCAAACAAAAATTTATTAATGTTTTAAATATTCTTCAACTTTTTTTGTTATATCTTTGACGTTAAAGCCATATTTTTCGTAAACGACTTTACCCTTGCCGCTCTTTCCGTATTTTTTCACACCAACAAACAAGTCATCTGGGGTGAGATATTTATACCAAACATTATCATCAGAACATTCAATTGCGACACGCAATTTTGCATTTGGTGCAACAACTGATTTTTTGTATGCAGCAGTTTGTTTTTCAAATTGTTCAAAACATGGGAAACTTGAAACAGAAACTTTATATCCCCTGTTGTTGAGTTCTTGTTTCACATCAAGTGCAAGTGATAGTTCGCTGCCACTTGCAAAAAGAGCAACATCAATTTTTGCACCATCGCTTTCAAGCAAATATCCACCACGCTTTGCAAATGTGAAACTGGTTGACTCAATTTGAGGCAAGTTTTGACGAGAAAGCACAAAACAGTTTGGACAGTTTGTTGAATAAGCAAGGTCATAGCAAGCCAAAAGCTCCGCTGGGGTCGCTGGGCGATAAACAAAGTTGTCTGGAATTGCACGAAGTTGTGCAATTTGTTCAATTGGTTGATGAGTTGGTCCATCTTCTCCAATAAGAAGCGAATCATGCGTGAAGAAAAAGTTTACTGGAAGACGCATCATTGATGCCATTCGAATTGCTGGCATCATATAGTTGGAAAAAGACAAAAATGTTGAGCAGAAAGGAAGCAAGCTTGAATACAATGCAATTCCGTTGCAGATTGCCCCCATTGCGTGTTCTCTGACGCCAAAGTGTATGTTTCTTCCGTCTTCACAAACACTTGACATCGCTTGATAATTTTTGAGATAGCATTTGACAGAACTACCAAGGTCCGCTGTCCCGCCAATCACGCCAATCATTTTGTTTGCGGTTTCATTCAAAATCATTCCATTCGCATCGCGACCTGAAATTTCAGTGACATCTTTGAAAAGAGTTTTTTCAAGTTTGGAATAATCCATTTTTCTTGCCAGAACAAATTGTTGATAAACTTTAAAAAGTTCAGGATAAGTTTTTTCAAACAAGAAAAAGTTTTCTTGCCACCTGTCATATTTTTGAGAATTTTTATTGATTTGTTCGCGACAAAAGGCGTAAACATCTTCTGGTATTTCAAAGTCTTGCGCATCAACCCCCAAAACTTCTTTGAGAGCATCAAGTTCCTCACGATTCAGCGCTTTTCCATGAATTGCTTCTGAATCCTCATATTCGGTTCCGAATCCAATGTGCGTCTTGCAAATTATGAGTGTTGGCTTGTCTTTGCTTTGTTTTGCTTTTGCGATTGCAGCACTAATTTTTTTATGGTTGTTGCCGTCACGAACGACTATAACATTCCAGTTCATCGCCAAAAATTTTTGTTTCACATCCTCGCGTGAAGCAAGACTTGTTTTTCCGTCAATGGTTATGTCATTTTGGTCATATAAAAGCACAAGCTTGTTTAGTCCCAAAGCGCCGGCAAGGCTTGCTGCTTCTTGTGCAACACCCTCCATAAGGCAACCATCACCACAAAGGCAATATGTGTAATTATCAAAAAGTGACATATTGATTGTGTTAAATTTCTTGCCTTGATAGCGTTGTGCGATTGCAAGTCCAACAGCATTGGCAACACCTTGTCCAAGTGGTCCAGTTGAAACTTCAACCCCAGGTGTCACAAACACTTCTGGGTGACCTGGTGTTTTGCTTCCGTATTTTCTGAGGTTTTTGAGGTCAGTTGTTGAAACATCATAACCAAACATATGCAAAATCGCATAATACAATGGCACAACATGTCCACTTGACAAAACAAATCTGTCACGATTTTCGAAGTTTGGTTTTGTTGGAATAAACATCATATGGTCGCGAAAAAGCGTGAACATAATTGGAGCCGCTGAAAGACAACTTCCAGTATGCCCCGAATTTGCGTTTGTTATTGCCGCTGCCGATAATAAACGAGCTGTATTAATTGATTTTTGATATATATTCATTTTTTCCCTCACTTATACAAACTTTTCAAATATTCTTTAACTTTTTTTGAATAAGACAAAACCGAAACCCTATCACTTTCAACTGTTGCATCGCACGAGTTTTCAAGACTTTTGTTGCGGTCGGCAAAATCAATGACATCAATTGCTGATGACCAGTTCTTATAATCGTTGTTTTGTTTAATAATTTTATCAAGCTTTTGTTCTGAGACTTTGAGATAAATTTTATGACATGAATTTTCGAAATATTTTTTTCCATAATTTGAAAAGTAATTATAATCAAAGCAAAATATCGTGTTTTCAAAGGACGATATGCGTCTTAAAACTTTGTTTTCTTGTTCTTGAAAATAATCCAAACCACAAACTGTAATCATTTCGTCTGCGTTTATCAGTTCATAAGAAACCATCTCAGCCACATTTGCATAAAACATATTTAATTCTTTGGAAAGTCTTAAGCAAACACTGTCGTTCAATTCTTTCAAAAAACCAACAATTATTATATTACTTTTCATTTTCACCTTATGTTAGTGTAACATTAAACATTATTTTTTCCAAACATTTGACGATTTAACATAAAAGGTATTTTTTTTAATTGGACACTTTTGATTGTGTCTTTTTTCTTTTGCTTTTATTCTTTGAAAGCTTTTTAGGTGTGAAAATTATGGCAAATGACACAACAATAATTCCAGGAGCAACATATTCCCACTTGATATATGTTGTTGTGTAAGTTGAATTATCAGTCGCAAAAGCAATAATCCCATTTGACGAAATTGAAAGAATAACATTTCCATTTGTATCTGTGCGATAAAGACAATTATCTCTCACACCTGCCGCCTTCAATCTTTCGAGCGCTTCATTTGTTGGATGCCCATAACTATTATCTTTTCCACATGAGATGACTGCATATTCTGGTTTTGCCCTATCGAGAAAATCTTTGCATGAACTCGTGCGTGAGCCATGATGAGCAACTTTGAGAATATCAACATCAAAATTCACATTTGGATAGTGTTCAAGAACATCTTTCTCCAAATCTTGTCTCGCGTCACCTGTAAACATGACTTTTCTTCCAGCAAAATTCATAATCATGATTGGCGATTGGTTATTTGAATTTGCATTTGTGATTTTGTTATAAAATGGTGAATAGAAATCAATAACCACATTGCTTTCAACAATTTTATCTCCAGCATTGTTTGTTTCATAATCAGAATTTGGTTCACTTTTCATTGCATTAATAAATTTCTTAAAAGTTTGCGACTTATCTTCGTCAACATCAGGATAAAATGTGTAATTGACTTGATACTTTTCATAAACTGACACCGCACCACCAACATGGTCTGCGTCGGAATGAGTTATGAGCAAATAGTCAAACACCTTTTCACGACCAACAAAAAATTTGTTGTCGAGATAGTTCAAGAGTTTTGTGTTGCTTCCTTCTTTCGAATCGCCACTATCAATAAGCATTGTCTTGTTGTTTGGAAATTTGATTGCGATTGCATCGGCTTGGTCGACATCAATAAAATGAACGACCAAACCACTTTCGTCAATATTGTTTGTCGCCTGTTCGCCAGCATATTTGAAATTGATAAAATCTTCGATTGGCGTTTTAAACAAAAACGACAAACCAACAATCAAACATATTGTCAAAAAGACAACAACTTTTATCGTCATCGTCTTTTTCTTATTCATTTTATCTTTCGTTTTATCTGTCTTTGACATCAAACCACCAAAACACCTTTGTCAGGTCTATTTTCTTTTATGTTTTTCTTGCCAAAAAGTTCAAGAATTTCATCCATTTTGTCAATGGTCGCTCGATAACCCTCCTCAATCATTTCCTCGTATCCATCGAGCTTGGTAAATTTGTATTTCCCAGTCTTGATTTGAACCATGACATCTGAGTTTTCGTAGCCTTTTCGAGTGTTGTTTTTGAGCAAAATGCCAAGCGAACAAGTCAAAACATCAACAACCTTTGCACTCTTTGCTCCTTGTCCCCTGGTTGGATTAACATCAATTCCAACAACATAATCACAACCAAAATGCTTTGGAATTGTTGCAGGAATTGTGTTGTGAAGTCCGCCATCAGCAAGCAACATATCCTTGTATTCAACAGGTGTATAAAATCCAGGAAGAGCACAACTTGCTGCAACCGCTTTTGCAATGCTACCTTTTGAAATTGTCACCTCTTTTGTTGTGTAAAGATCAACCGCACATGAAGCGTACGGGATCGGCAAATCTTCAATATTTTCATAAGGAATGTTTTTTTCAACCAGTTTTTCAACTCCATCTGTTTTTGACGGAATAAAGAATACCTTGTTTGGTTTGAAATCACTAACTTTGAGGTTTTTCCCGAGTTCATAAATTTGTTCATAACTCAGTCCTGCCGCATAGAAAGCACCAATGAGACTACCCGCACTTGTTCCGCTAACAAAATCAAATTTTATGCCATATTCTTCAAATGCTTTGATTGCCCCGAGGTGTGCAAAGGCTTTTGTGCCGCCTCCACCAAAAGCAACGCCAATTTTAACAGATTTATTTGTTTTTCTTTTTTTGAATGTATTTTGAAATAGTTTTGAAAGTTTCGTCATAACTGCTCCTGTGATTATCATAGCAAAAAAAATAAAAAAATACAAATAAAGCCACCTCGTTTTGAGGTGGCTTCAAATTTAAATGATTAGTTGTTTTCGCTGCTTTCGTTGTTTTCAGGTTTTGCTTCTTCAGTTGTTGTTTCTTCAACAGGTGCTTCATTTGTTTCAACTGTTGTTTCAACTGTTTGGAAAGTTTTGAGAAGTTCTTCCATATTTGCAATATCAGCTTTGATATTGTTGTTTTCTTGAAGGAGAATGTTGTAGTTCTTTTCAAGAAGAGGAATTCTTTCTTCGTTTGATTTAATAACTTCTTCACAGTGTTGAACTGAAAGTCTGAGTCCATCAAGAAGGTCAAGTTCTTCAGCAAGTTTTTGTGCCTTTTCTTGGTCGATATCAACAACGTTGTTAACTCCATAAAGAACAACTTTTTGTTTTGCAACGATTGCTTCCTTGCGTCTAAGTTTTCTCTTGTCGTTATCAAGTGTTTTCATGATTTTCTTGAGTGGCAAATATTCTTTCTTTGCTTGTTTGAATTCTTTTTCGTTTGCTTTGAGACGAGCTTTGAGTTCATCAAGTTTTGCAAGACATTCTTCTTCTGTCATGTTGTTGACAACAGTTTTAACTTCAACTTCAGCAGGTTTTGCAGCTTTTGCTTCTTCAAGTTCTGCTTTAAGTTTTTCAATTTCAGCCATGAGAGCAAGTGTTGCTTCATCTGGTTGAGCTTCTTCTTCAACAGGTTCTTCTTCAACCTCTTCAACTTCTTCAGTTGCTGGCTCTTCAGTTTCAGCTGGAGATTCCTCTGTTGTTTCTTCTGCAACTGGTTCTTCAACAACAGCTTCTGTTTCTTCTGTCTTTTCTTCTGCTGGTGTCTCTTCTTCGTCAAAATTAAAGTTTGACAAATCTTCATCATCGTCATCTTCAACAAAGATGCTATCAAGATCAAACTCTTCTTCAGGTTTTTTCTCTTCTTCTGCTGGAGTTTCTTCAACAGGTTGAGCTTCTTGACGAGCAAGTGCTTGAGCAAGTTGCTCTTGTTTGAATCTCTCTTCTTCAGCTTTGAGTTCTGCCATTGCATCATCTCTTGAGAATGCTTCTGCGCCTTCGAGCATTTGTTGCTCTTTCAAAGCTTCTGCGTCATCAAATTCGTTGAGGTTGTCAAAATCGTTGAGTGTGATTTTGTCTTCTTCTTCAACGTCGTTCACTGCAACTGGTTCTTCAGTTTTTGCTGGAAGAACAACAGGTTCAGCAGCTTTTTGAGGCTCTGCCTCTTTAACAACAGGTTTTTCTTCTTCTTGTTGTTGTTTTTTTCTTCTTTTGAAGATGCTTCCATAACTTGGATCAAGGACTGAAAGAAGAAGGTCGCCCAAGAAGAACACCAAAAATCCTCCGGTCAAAATGATTCCAATCAAAGCAAGAACGTCTAATAATGATTCAACTAAATTCATTTTTATCTCCTATTTGTAAGTTTGAATATATAATATCACACTAGTTTTCAATAATCAACCCCCAATTTTTAAATTTTTGAGGATTTTTTTTAAAAAATTTTGGAAATCAATATATTTTACGCAAAAATAACGAAATTTTCACCAAAATTAGGAAAATTATGTTAAATGATGTCGACTTTCATGAATGTCTTTTTGCCTTTTTGCAAAATGACTGAACCATTGTCAAAATCAGACAAATTTACAACTTTTGTCAAGTCCGAAATCTTTTCACGATTAAGACTTACACCGCCTTGAGCTATAAGTCTTCTTGCCTCTGATTTTGATGCAACAAGGCCTGCTTCAAACAACAAATCGATAAGAAGCATACCATTTTCAAACTGACTCTTTTTGAGGCGTGTTGTTGGCATATTTTCGGAAACTCCGCCATTCGCAAACACTTCACGGCTTGCAGCTTGAACTTTGTCGGCCTCTTCTTTTCCGTGAACAAGTTTTGTCACTTCGTATGCCATTATTTTCTTTGCTTCAATGATGTTTTCTTTGCAAATTTTTTTGATGTAATCCATATCAAAATCACTGAAAAATGCGAGCAGTCTTTCAACATCTTCGTCATATGAATTCATGAACATTTGATAGAAATCATAAACTGTGGTCTTTTCTCTCGAAATCCAAAGAGTCCCACTTGCGGTTTTACCCATTTTTTCGCCGTCCGCCTTGACAAGAAGTGGGCAAGTGAGTGCCTCGATTGGGTCTTTGTCGACTCCTGCTGCAAAGTTAAGTTTTCGGTAAAGATCTGCACCTGCAACCATATTTGCCCATTGATCGCTTCCACCAATCTCAAGTGTGCAACCATATTTTTTGTTTAAATAAACAAAATCGTAGGCTTGCATAAGCATATAGCCGAGTTCCAAAAATGTAAGTCCGCCATTTTCGAGTCTTTTATTATATATTTGAGTTGCAAGCATTTTGTTAACATTGAAGTGAACACCAATTCTTCTCATAAAATCAATGTATGATTCATCTTTAAACCAATCATTATTGTCCAATATAATTGCAGGATTATCTCCATCAGTCTTCACGAATTTCTTAACAAGGTTTTTAACCTCTTCTTTGTTGTGAACAACTTGCTCGTCTGTGAGCATTTTTCTCATGTCACTCTTTCCAGTTGGGTCGCCAATAAGTGCTGTCGCTCCTCCAACCAAGATTATTGCATGATGTCCTAGTTGTTGAAGACGCCTAACCATTGTAAGCGCAAAAAAATGTCCAATATGCAAACTGTCTGCAGTTGGGTCAATTCCAAGATAAAATGTGATTTTTTCTCCATTCAACATACTCTTGATTTTTTCGAGGTCTGTTGCTTGATAAATGTATCCACGCTCCGCAATTTTTTCAAAATCACCCATATCCATTTTCTCCTTTTTTAGTATGCTCTTTGTATAGCACATAGCCCCTTCATTGTCAAACAAAAGAGCCAAAAGATAAAAAAATCCGCGGTACTTGCGATTTATGGCATGAGATTAAGTTCATTAAAAAACAAATGTTTAAATTCATTTTTGTCAATATGAGTTGCAACTTCCATGTTGTGTGGCAATTCGTCTGAAAAGTCCAAAACACCAACATCACTGGAAACCATTTTAAGTTTGACACTCATTTCCTTAATGTCCATGAGTTCTGGGTTTGACACACACGCAACACAGCAAGAATCGTGCATTGCTGCTCCAACTTTGACATGACGGTCATGATAAGAACGAAATATCACTTCAAACATTTCGCCAGTTTTGTTCATAAGTCGCATTGTTTCAATTTCTTGTGGCGTGAGATACGCAATATGTCCAAGGTCTGATGGGCAAATTCTGATTTTCACTCCACTTTCCAAAACAATTTCTGCTGCTTCTGGGTCTTGAGAAACATTAAAACTTGGATATGGATTATTTTTGTCATCATTCAAGAGCCCTCCGCTGATTGCAACGAGTTCAATTTTTGATTTGACTTCTGGATACTTCTTGAGAAGAGATGCAACATTTGTGAGCGGTCCCAAACAAATGATTGTGATTTTTTCGTTGCTCGACAAAAGAACTTCTCTCATCTCTGTGACGGCATCAATCAAACTTGTGTTGTTTTCAAGTGGTTGAAACTTGTATTCACCAATTCCTGTTCTTCCATGATATGACATATTCTCCTCTCTATCACGGATAAGAGGTTTTCTTGCACCTTCTGCAACCAAAATTTCAGATTTGTCAATCGCTTGCAAAATATTGAGAGTGTTGACTGCAACACGCCCCACAGAACAATTTCCTGCAACACAAGAAATCAATCGCACATCAAGATGTGAATTATATGTCGCAAGTGCAATCGCAACTGCATCATCAATGCCGGTGTCAACATCAAGAATAACTGGAATTTTTTTCATTCGCCTGCCCTTTTTCAAAAAGATTGTTTATTATAACACAAAAACAAACCTCTCGCAAATTTTTGCGAGAATAAATCAGTAACAATCCAAAACAACTAATTATTATCGTTTTATACTTTAATTTTAATTGCTATCGTTTTATAATTTAATTTTAATTGCTATATCTTATTAATTTATATTTTTTTACAAAAATTAAGGCATTCTTTGCCTTAATTCTTGTTGTCGGCAAAATTGCATGAGACTAAAAGGTTTGTCAAGAGTTTGAGTGCAACCGCACTCAAATTCATTTACTCTTGACAAATATTTTGTTTCATGCAACACAAAAAAGTTTAAAAGAGATATCTCGCCAATGGTCGACACTTCAAAGTCGACTGCTCGATATGACATGGTCCAAGAAGTTAACTGGTAAAGAAAGACTGGATTAAAAGAACACGAACAAGGTCATAAAAAGAAAAAAGTTTTGTGCCAAAATTTCACAAAACCTCTTTTTATGACTGCGGTGAGTTGACCTCTTGCCATGCTTCGCCAAGGGCGCCGGGGTTTGGGGCTTGCGCCGCCCCAAAGGTTTTTTCGTTCTTTTTTGACTCCAAAAAAGGACAACAAAAAAAGCACTCCGAAGAGTGCTTTTTGCCTTTATTAAATGATTTCACTTGATGTTTGAGGCTTTGTTTCAACTGGATAAACTGAACGATACTCTTTGATTCCTGTTCCTGCTGGAATGAGTTTTCCAATGATAACATTTTCTTTGAGTCCGAGAAGTTTGTCTGTCTTTCCTTTGATTGATGCATCTGTGAGAACTTTTGATGTTTCTTGGAATGATGCAGCTGAAAGGAATGAATCTGTTGAAAGAGCAGCCTTTGTGATTCCCATGAGGATTCTCTTTGCTGTTGCTGGAACTCCGCCTTCCATAAGTGCTTTTTCGTTTTCTTCTTCATAACGAGCGATGTCAACGATCTCACCAGGAAGCATTGTTGTTGTTCCTGCGTTTTCAATCTTAAGATTTCTAAGCATTTTTCTGATGATAACTTCAATGTGTTTGTCGTTGATTTGAACGTCTTGTCCACGATAAACAGAGATAACTTCAGAAAGAAGATAATCTTGAAGACCTTTAACACCTTTGATACGAAGAAGGTCTGATGGGTTGATTGAACCGTCTGTAAGTCTTGTTCCAGGTTCAACCGTGTCACCTGATTTAACTTTGAGGAAAGCAGGTTTCTTGATTTCGTATTCTTGGTCGCCATCATTTGAAACAACGGTGATGATATAACGTTTTGCTTCTTCTTTGATTGAAACTTTTCCAGCAACTTCACTAAGGATTGCTTCTCCTTTTGGACGTCTTGCTTCAAAAATTTCCTCAACTCTAGGAAGACCTTTCGTGATATCGGCAGCAACCGCAACACCACCAGTGTGGAAGGTTCTCATTGTAAGCTGAGTTCCTGGTTCACCGATTGATTGAGCAGCGATGATACCAACTGCTTCACCAATGTTAACAACATCAGTTCCCGACATATTTCTTCCATAGCACTTTGCACAAACACCATGACGTGAACGGCAAGTGAGAAGATTTCTGATTTGAACTTTTTCAATTCCCGCATCAACGATTGCTTGAGCTTGCTCTTTTGAAATCATTGTGTTGCCAGGAACGATAACTTCTTTTGTTTTTGGATTAACAACATCTTCAACTGCGAATCTGCCAACAATTCTTTCAATCATTGGTTCGATTACGTTTCCGTCTTCTTTGATGTCTGAAACCCAAACACCTTTAACTTTTTCGCCAGCATTTGCGAAACAGTCATCTTCGTTGATAACAACATCGTGAGAAATATCAACAAGACGACGAGTAAGATAACCAGAGTCGGCAGTTTTAAGAGCGGTGTCGGCAAGAGATTTACGTCCACCACGAGATGAAATGAAGTATTCAATTGGAGTGAGTCCTTGACGAACTGAACTCTTGACAGGAATATCAACTTTTTGTCCAGATGCGTTCGAGATAATACCTCTCATTCCGGCAATACCATTGATTTGAACCATGTTACCACGGGCACCAGAAACGCACATCATTTTGAGCGGGTTGTAATCGCTGAGGTTTGCAACAACTGCCTCTTGAACGCGTTGTGATGTTTCGTTCCAAATTGCAATGTTTGCATCAAGTTTTTCATCAGGGGTGATGAGTCCTCTGTTCATAAGTTTTTCGTTTTGAAGAACTTTTGCTTCGGCCTCTGCCATGATTGCTTCTTTCTCTTTTGGTTGTTTCATGTCATAAGCATTGATTGTGAGACATCCAAGAGTTGAATATTTGTAACCGATTGCTTTGATGCGGTCAACCATGTCTGCTGTTTCTGTTGTCCCAAGAACATAGAATGCTCTTTCAACAATGTTTGAAAGGTCTTTTTTCTTGACTTCTTTGTTGATTTCAAGTGCACAAATGTTTTCTGGTTTTGTTCTGTCAACAAATCCGAGATTTTGTGGAATTGCTTCGTTGAAAATCAAACGACCAACTGTTGTTTTGATTCTGTCAGAATATTTTTTGCCATCAACAACTTTTGTGATACGAACATAAATTTCTGCTTGAACATCAATAACTTTGTCAAGGTAAGCGATTCTTGCTTCTTCTGGGCTTGCAAAAATCATGCCCTCACCTTTAACGCCTGGTCTGGATTGAGTGATATAGTAACAACCAAAAACAATATCAAGGCCTGGGTTAACAATTGGTTTTCCGTCAGAAAGTTTGAGGATGTTGTTTGATGCGAGCATAAGGTTTCTTGCCTCTGTTCTTGCATCGATTGAAAGTGGAACGTGAACAGGCATTTGGTCACCGTCGAAGTCGGCGTTGAATCCAACGCAAACTGATGGGTGAAGTTTGATTGCTCTTCCTTCAACCAAAACAGGTTCAAATGCTTGGATTGAAAGTCTGTGAAGTGATGGAGCACGGTTAAGAAGAACTGGGTGATCCTTGATAACTTCAGCGAGAATATCCCAAACAATTGGTTTTTCTCTTTCAATCATGCGTTTTGCACTCTTGATGTTATGTGATTGGTTGAGTTCAACCAAACGTTTGATAATAAAAGGTTTGAAAAGTTCCAATGCCATTTCTTTTGGAAGTCCGCATTGGCACATTTTGAGTTCTGGTCCAACAACAATAACTGAACGGCCTGAATAGTCAACACGTTTTCCGAGCAAGTTTTGACGGAAACGTCCTTGCTTTCCAACAAGCATTGCAGTGAGAGATTTGAGATCTCTTTGTTTTGCGCCTTGAACTGCTTTGCCACGTTTGCCGTTATCAATCAAAGCGTCAACCGCTTCTTGAAGCATACGTTTTTCGTTTCTGACAATAACATCAGGAGCACCGAGTTCAATAAGTTTTTTCAAACGGTTATTTCTGTTAATAACTCTTCTATACAAATCGTTGAGGTCAGTTGTTGCATATCTTCCGCCATCAAGTGGAACCATTGGACGAAGTTCTGGTGGAAGAACTGGAATGACATCAAGAACCATCCACTCTGGTTTGTTTCCGCTCTTGAGGAAAGCTTCAACAACTTCGAGTTTTTTGATTGCTTTAAGTCTTTTTTGTCCTTTTGCAGTTTTGAGTGTTTCTTTGAGTTCAACACTTTCTTTTGCAAGGTCAACTTCTGAAAGAAGTTTCTTGATTGCCTCAGCACCCATTCCAGCAACAAAAGCTTTTGGACCAAGTGTGTCCATAGCTTCACGATACTCTTTGTCTGTGATGATTTGTTTGTAAGCAAATCCAGACTCTTTTGGGTCAAGAACAATGTAATTTACATAGTAAACAACTTGTTCCAAAGCACGTGGAGTGAGGTCAAGCAAAGTTCCAATTCTTGTTGGAACGCTTCTGAAAAACCAAATATGTGTGACAGGAGCGGCAAGTTCAATATGTCCCATTCTTTCACGTCTGACTTTTGCACGAGTGACTTCAACACCGCATTTGTCGCAGATGATGCCTTTGTATCTGATTCTTTTATATTTTCCGCAATGGCATTCCCAGTCTTTTCTTGGTCCAAAAATCTTCTCACAGAACAAGCCGTCTTTTTCCGGCTTTTGTGTTCTGTAGTTGATTGTTTCGGGTTTTGTGACTTCACCATAAGACCATTCTCTTATTTTTTCTGGTGAAGCAATGCCAATTTTTATCGAATCGAAATTATTTAATTCAAACATTTTTTTCTCCTAAAACTAAACTTGTGACTATTCGTCAATATCTTCAAAATCATCAAACAATGCGTTTGCATCAAATGTTGTGTTTGCAGTTTCTTCTTCAATTTCTTGAGCGATTTCAGATTTTTCATCGTCAATGTTGATATCTTTGAGTTCTTCTTCAACATCTTTTGTATGAAGAGGAAGGTCATTGTCATCAATTGAAAGTTCACTGATTGAAACTTCTTGTTTGTTTTCTGTAAGAATCTTGACGTCAAGTGCCAAGCTTTGAAGTTCTTTGATGAGGACTTTGAACGATTCTGGGATTCCAGGTTCAGCGATTGGTTGTCCTTTGACGATTGCCTCATATGTCTTTATTCTTCCAACAACGTCATCAGATTTGACTGTAAGAATTTCTTGAAGAACGTTTGCAGCACCATAAGCTTCAAGTGCCCAAACTTCCATTTCACCAAATCTTTGTCCACCAAACATTGCTTTTCCTCCGAGAGGTTGTTGTGTGACAAGAGAGTAAGGTCCGATTGAACGAGCGTGCATTTTTGAGTCAACCATGTGGTTAAGTTTAAGCATATATTTGTAACCAACTGTTGCTGGGTGGTCAAAAGGCTCACCTGTTCTTCCATCATAAAGTTGGATTTTTCCGTCTTCTGGGAAGTTGTTTTCTTTGAGAAGTTGGTGAATGTCGTCCGCTGTTGCTCCGTCAAATGGAGGGGTTGCGACTTTCCAGCCAAGGCTTCCAGCAACAAGTCCCAAGTGGACTTCAAGAACCTGTCCAACGTTCATACGTGATGGGATACCAAGAGGGTTAAGAACGAGGTCAAGTGGTTGACCATTTGGAAGGTACGGCATATCTGCTTCTGGGAGAACGATTGAAACAACACCTTTGTTTCCGTAACGTCCAGCCATTTTATCACCAACAGAAAGTTTTCTGCGTTGTGCGACATAAACTTTAACCATTTGAAGAACGCCAGGTTCAAGTTCGTCTTTGTTTTTCTTTGAGAACACTTGAACGTCAACAACAACACCGCCGCGTCCGTGTTGAACACGAAGAGATGTGTCTCTGACTTCACGTGCTTTTTCACCAAAGATTGCACGAAGGAGTCTTTCTTCTGGTGTGAGTTCAGTTTCACCTTTTGGTGTGACTTTTCCAACAAGGATATCACCTGGACGAACTTCTGCGCCAACTCTAACAATTCCGTTTTCGTCGAGGTTTTTGAGTGCTTCTTCGCCAAGGTTTGGAATATCTCTTGTGATTTCTTCGTCACCAAGTTTTGTTGTTCTGCACTTCATTTCCTCAACTTTGAGGCAGATTGAAGTGTAAACGTCTTCTTTAACAATACGCTCTGAAATGATAATCGCGTCTTCGTAGTTATAACCTTCCCAGTTCATGTAGCCAATGAGAACGTTCTTTCCAAGAGCAAGTTCGCCGTGGTCTGTGCAATATCCGTCAGCAAGAAGGTCTCCTGCTTTGACTTTTTCGCCATGTTTTACGGCTGGTTTTTGATTTACGCAAGTTTCGTCGTTTGTTTTTGCGAATTTAATAAGTTTGTAAACATCTTCGCCTGTTGCGGTTTTAACTCTGATTTCTTTTCCGCTAACAAATGAAACAACACCATCATTTTTTGCAAGCACAACTGCGCCGCAGTCGTGAGCAATTTTTGCTTCCATTCCAGTTCCAACAATTGGAGCTTCTGGACGAAGAACAGGAACGGCCTGACGTTGCATGTTTGCACCCATCAAAGCACGAGGAGTGTCGTTGTTGTTAAGGAAAGGAATAAGTGAAGTTGCAGCAGAAATAAATTGTTTTGGAGAAACATCCATCAAATCAACTTTTGTTGATGGAACTTCAACAATCGAGTTTTTATAACGGCAGAGAACTCTGGCATTAACGAATCTCTTGTCTTCGGTGAGTGGTTCAACTGCTTGAGCGATGTAGCAACTGTCTTCTGCGTCTGCCATGCAGTAAACACATTCGTCAGTGACAACACCTTTTTCTTTATCAACTTTTCTATATGGTGTTTCAAGGAAACCATATTCATTTATTTTTGCGTATGATGTGAGTGTGCTGATAAGACCAATGCTTTGTCCTTCTGGTGATTCAATCGCACAAATTCTTCCGTAGTGTGTGTAGTTGATATCACGAACTTCCATTGGAGCTCTTTCTTTCTTAACACCGCCAGGACCAACAGCAGAAATTCTTCTCTTTTGTGTGAGACCTGAAAGAGGGTTAACTTGGTCCATAAGTTGTGAGAGTTGGCTTGATGCGATGAAATCTCTCATTGCCTTGTTGACTGGACGAGGGTTAACGATTTGACTTGGAGTGATGTCAGAAAGTTCTTTTCCTTGAAGTGTTTCTCTCATTGTTGCAGAAAGTTTGAGCATTCCACTTCTGAATGCGCCACCAAGAAGTTCGCCAACTGATGCGATTCTTCTGTTTGAAAGATGGTCGATGTTGTCTGTTTGACCAAATCCAGCAAGAAGGTCAAGATAATAACTTATCATTGCCAAGATGTCGTCCATTGTAAGAGTTGTGACAACAAGATTTTTTACGTTTTCTTTGATTGCTTGAATTCTCTTTTCTTTTGTTTTGTTTTGTTTGAGAATTTGCATAAGAGTTGGATAGTAAACAAGTTCGTTTATTCCAAGTTCTTTTTCGTCGCAAGGGAAAACTGCACTGAGTTTGACTTGATTATTTCCACGAACGAGGTGTTTTTTGCCATTGATGTTCAAAACAACTTCGTTGATGCCAAGGTCTTGGATATGTTCAGCAACTTCGGTTGAAATAACCTCACCCGCTTTAACCAAAACTTCGTCTTCGTGAACAATGTTTTCAAATGCAACTTGTCCAGCAATTCTGTTTGCGATTGAAAGTTTTTTGTTGAATTTATAACGACCAACACGAGCAAGATTATAGTATTGGTCGGAGAAGAACAACAAGTTGATGTAGTTTCTTGTTGCGTCGGCTGAAGGAACTTCGCTTGGACGCATCTTCTTTGAAAGTTCAATGAGTGCTTCTTCTTGAGTGTTTTGAGGTTCTTTGTCCAAAACATTTTTGATGTATTCGTTGTCGCCAAACATATGAAGGATTTCATCAGCCGTGAATCCAAAGCATTTAAGGAACAAACCAAGAGTGATTTTGCTTTCGCGGTTAACAATCACTTTGATGATTTCGTTTGCACCTTGTTCAAGTTCGAGCCATGAACCACGTGTTGGAATCATTTGGCTGTGAAGTGTTGAAAGGTCGTCTTTGTCCATTGAGAAATAAACGCTTGGAGAACGAACGATTTGGCTAACAACAACTCTTTCTATTCCGTTGAACACAAAAGATCCCTCTTCTGTCATGAGAGGAATATCGCCAAGGTAAACTTCTTGGTCAATTGATTCGCCAGTGTCTTCAACAACAAATCTTGCTTTAACCTTGAGAGGAATGATGTATGATGCACCACGTCTTTTGCATTCAAATTTGTCATATTTTGGTTTTGTGTCAAGGTTTGGTTCAAAAAGATAGAGTTTTGCCTTTCCAGAGTAATCAGAAATTGGAGAAATCTCTTTCAAAACTTCGCTGATACCCTCTTCCAAAAACTCTTTGTAGGCTACTTTTTGAATGTCGAGAAGATTTGGTATATCAACAATGTCGTCCAACTTTTGGAAAGTGAAACGCTCATTCTTACCATACATTTTCTTTCTCATGTTTGGCATTTTATCTTGCATAATATTGCACTCCTTATAAGTCATAATTTATCGCGTGCGCGGAAAAAGAAAACAAAAAACACAAGCAGACAAAACCCTGCTTGTTTTGTTTTTTAAATTTTTTTTAATTTGAAAATATGCATACTTTCCACACTACGACTAATAATACATGAATATTAACACAACATCAAGTGTTTAGTCAATACATTTATTGACAATTTTTACAAAAATTTACTCAAATACGCAAAATTCTTTCGACAAAAAAACACAGCCAACTTTTTGGCTGTGTTAATTTTTTTTAATTTTCTTGCAAGTCAGCAAAATCAATAATTATTTTATCGTAATCTTTTGACTCAACATTTTTCAATGTTTTGTCATAAACACTATCCTCTTGTTCACCGTTAATCCAAATTCGTGAGAACTTAACAGCATTTGTGCATGTGTTGCCACCAAATGTCACTTTTGCCGTCGTCTTTTTACCAATGATAACACCAACAGAGTTTGTTTCAAAACCATAAGCAACGATTGTTGTTTCATAATCTTTTTCATTTGTGCCAACGATGATTTTGCCCACCATGCAATCCGAGATCTTGAGATTGCCCGCTCCACTTTGAATGACGCCAACCACGCCTCCAACATTGGTGCTTCCACGAAGGTTTGAAATAATGTGATAATTTGAAATTGTTCCCGACCTCATAATTCCAGCAACGCCACCAACAAAGCTTATGTCAATATTGTCAATGTCAACTGAAATTTCTGATTTTTCATCACTTGATTGAGAGTAAATCAAATCACCATTATTAATTCCAACAAGTCCGCCAACTGCCACCGGTGCGACCGAACCATTTCTAAAATAATTTGTTGCATTGCCCAAGATTTCTGATTGATTGATTATTCCGTTGTTCATTCCAACAAGTCCTCCGGCAATAAATGACGAACGGATATAACTCTTTTCAGAAATATTTGTTGTTGATTTTTCAATTCTTGCACCATTTCCCAAATATCCAGCAAGTCCTCCGGTAATTTGTCCCATAACAACCTTTGCGTCTGATTCGCAGAAAGCCATTGTCCCTCCTTGAAGGTATCCAACAACTCCGCCTGCGATTGCGGCAAGATTGATATTTACAACAGTTTGAGTTGGAAGATATATAGCACTTGAATTCATCTTGGTTTCGTCACTTGTTTGATTGAGTGCTGTTGCATTCACATTAAGTTCTGAATTGCAGTTGATAATTTGGCTATTAAACACTGATGAATTCATTATCAATCCAGCAATTCCACCAACATAATTTTGTCCTTTGATGACAATCACATTTGTGACGTTTGACGTCTCAATTGAAACATTATAAACTCCCGAACCCAAAATTGTTCCAGCCAATGCACCTGCTTTTGATGCATTTGGGAAATTGATTTGCGATGGAATTATTGTTATGTTTTTCACAACGCCCGCTTTTGTGCTTGTTCCGATCGCTGCAAACCAACCCGCACTATCAACTTTTTCTTCACTATTGATGTTTAGCCCTGTAACTTTTAATCCATTTCCATCGAGCTCACCGCAGAACCTAACTTTGTGAAGTCCACTGAGTTCAACTCCAGTTTCATCATCGGAATAATCAATATCTGCAACAATTCTGATGTAAGACAAACAAATTGAATTATTTTGAGTTGTTTGCAATACTTTTTCTTCAAGATCTTTGGCATTGCTAATAATAAAAGGATTATTAATTGAACCATCAGGCATATCAAGATATTTATAAATAACTGCACCAGTCACTTCATCAACGACTTTTGAAGAAAATGTTTTTGTTGTCGTTATTATGTTATTTGCAGAAATCAAGTTTGGATATGACAAGTTTTCTCGATTTGTCGAAGTGAGCGTCCAAACACCTTTTTCTGGTGCGAGATCAGTCGAAAGCCCAAATGTGACAAAGTTTTCACGATTTGAAAAATCTTTCATTTTTTCAATTTTGACAACACCATCAACTTGTTGAGTTTGCCAAGGATTAATTTCGTTGCAATAATAACAAGATTTGAATGTCCCAGCCGTTGTGTCAACAAGACCTGCTGGATCAAAAGCAACAAACGCAAAATTGTTGCTCATATTTCTTTGAAGCAAACAAAGTGAGAAAGCATTTGTTATTGTCCCGCTTTGCTGATTTTCATAAACAAATCCAGATGCCACCGATCCAGAACGAAGATAAATGTTTGCATACGAGTCTTGAACCTCACCTGCATTTGTAAACACAAATGCGGCAATTTTTGCATTGGCTCTGATCGAAACAGAAGTGTCACAATATATTGCATTTTGCCCATATGTTCCACCTTCAATATAGCACCCAAATATTCTTGCACCATTCCTATTTTCGCATACAATGCCCGCCGTCATTGCTTCTGTTGTTATTGAGTTGTTGATTATTGTTGAGTTTTTAACAAACGATGATGAAACAACTCCCGAATTTGTTGTCGCAATTCCTGCAACATTGCCATATGCAGAGAAAATTGAAATTTGCACTCTTGAATTTGAGATAAACCCATTGTTTTGTGCAACAAGTCCACCAATTTGTTTTGAACTTGTGTTTGTTGCAGATTCATTGAGGACAACTCTTGCACTATTTCCCTCAACAACGCAATTTGTGATAATTCCATTATTGATCGCTGCAATAAAACCAAAATTAAGTTCGTCGGAAATTATTGTTGTTGCAAAATTGTCAAAATGGATGTGAACATTTTGAATTATTGTTCCCTCTTTGATTTCTTCAAACAAACCAAAGTTTACACTCGACTCCTCGTCGTTTTTGTATCCGCTTATTGTGATTTTTTTGTTATTACCATCAAATCCTGCAACCAAAGTTGTTATTGGTTTGAATGTTTCTGCTGGAAGGACAATGTCATCAATCAAAATATAATAGTTTCCTTCCGTCATACCAAGCAGTTCTTGATAGGTCGAAATTGGAATCATCGATGAAGATGTGCTGATGTTTTCAACATTCATTTTCATTGTTGCACGATATGTCACACCATCAATTGTGCATTCGAATGTGAATATCGTTTTTGAATTTTCCGCTGTGATTTCTTGTTTCGGATAAACAATATTATTTTCAGCAAAATTAAACTCTTCGTTTGCAGTTCCTTTTTCAGGAGTAAATTTGCCGTATTTGTTTAATGTTTCTTCAAACATTTTCAGATTGTAAACAATTTGCGAATCTGTAATGTCATATTCGCAATTCACCCCGTTGATGAGTTCAATTCCAAGTTCTTTTGCGACTCCAACATAACCTGTGACAATGTCGTATTCTGCTGTCAAACTGCTTTCAATTGCATCTTTAAAATTGACTTTTTCATAAACAACAAAATCTTGAACATTGATTATGATTTCTTGAACAATTGTTTTGACAGTCATTCCGTCAACTTCTTTTTCGCCATATATTTTTAGAATTGTTCTATCTGTTCCTGCAAGTTTGTTTGCATGGATGTTATAAACAAAATCGTCAACTTGTGAAATTGTAACAACTCCATTTTTTGAAGTTTCAACTCTAACTTGATCTTGAGTGAATCCAACCGATGTGATGTTAAGAGTGTAATCAAGACCTTTTGCGAATTTCACTTCAGTAGCAGTGCTTTGTCTGTTTTCGATTTCTCCAACAACTTTTTCTGTATGCTTTGTTGTGAGAACAAATTCTTTTGAATATCCATCGCTCGCACCAACAATAAGAGTGAGAGGTTGATTATCTGACACTTGCGTCTCCACAAGAGTTTTCACAAACACAGTTGAAAATTTTCCATTATTGGTAAACAATTTTGATGGGATTTTGATACCGCCGTCATAAAGAGTTGCACCAGCGATTTTCAAATAACTTGAATTTACAAAATCGAATTGAACATAAATTGGATTTGTTTTTGCGTTTTGGATTGTAATGAATTCAATATCTGATTGATGAGGAATTATATCCAAAAGCAAAACTCCAGCCTTCCCAGGTGTTATGAGCGAAGTTGTGCTTGCTCGATTTATATCACTTGGATTCGAATCAAAATATCTTGTTGCAATAACTTCAACATTTTGAGGCAAAACTTTGATTTGCACTTCTTTTTGGAAAGTATTGTATTTGTCGGAGAAAGTGAGATTCATAACACCAGTATAATCTTTGTCGACAAGTTCAATTGTAAATTCTTTTGTCATCAGATCTTTTCCAAAAATGATTTCTTTTGTTCCTGAAGCGACAGGTTTTCCGTTAATATATACATTTTTGTCAACAGTGAGAGAAACTTCTTCATTTTCTTCAAGAACACTTGAGAAATCAAATCCAATTTTAAGTTGGTCATTTGCACACATCTCAAGGTTTGATGAAGAAAGATAAAGATTCGTTATTCCCGCAAGCACGCGAGCGGTAACACCAAGAGAAGCAAATTTTTCGGACACAAATTTTCTTCCGCCAATAAACAGTGAATAAACACCGCCAAAACTAATACTTTCATTGAATTCTGTGACTTCGTTATTTTTTATTTTGTTCAAATATTGCGAGTCAAGCCCAATTGTAAACAAATTTTCAAAGTTTTTTAAAGAAAAGTTGCCATTTTCTGCCAAAACTTCATAATTGCTACCACTTACGATTTGAACTCCATCAACAACCATGCTCAAATTGTCTTTGTCATAAGATGTCACTTGATCCGCTCTTACCAAAATTGTTGAATCTTCCAACACTGCATAATCAGATTCATTAACTGTTTGAGAAATACTGATTTTTTCATTAGCCCCAACAACCCAGACATAAACGATTGCTTTGAGGTTTGGATTAAATCTTGAAGTTATAACAATTTCACAAAGCCCACGCGAAAGAACTTTTATGCCGTCTCCTTCAATCTTGATGATTGAACTATCGCTGCTTGAAATCTCTGCACCTGCATCTCCAAGTCCATGTGAAATCAATGTACCAAGTTCAAGTTTGTTGAGATAATCAAGAAGACTTTGTTCATCTTTCTTTTGTGCTTCATAAAAATCAATATAAATAACCTTGTAATCTGAAAATGATTCGTCATCAGTTGTCATTTCATTTTGAACAACTTCAAGTTCAACACTTGTTGGAACTGGTGGCATAACAGAAACAACATCAGAATAGATTGTGTCATCAATTCCACCAAGAGAAAGTTTTGAAGCTTTTATGTTCGAAAAACAAGTTGCTATTGTTGCACCTGTTAGATTTCCAACAAATGAACCTGCTTTTGATATTGCAGAATCTGAGTCCATGCAAACCAAAATATCTGTTCCCGTTCTGAATGACGCAACATAACATTCTGAAATGTTTCCCGCATAAGCAACACCGACAAATCCACCAACATGTCCCGTTGCATATGCAATATATTTTTCACTTTCAAGATATGTTGCTTGTTCATAGATCTCAACGCCACTTGAAATGATTGTGCCGCCTGCCATATCGCCAACAAATCCACCAACCCCTTGAGTTCCACGAACAAATGTGTTTGAAAAACTGCGAGCCAAGTTCTCTGTGTCATCTTCAAGTCCAATACGTCCAGTATTTTGTCCAACATAACCCCCGACATTTTTCTCTCCGACAATTTTTCCGCATGATGCAAGTGATAGACAACCACCTTCGTTGATTCCCACAATTGCGCCGGTTGCCGCTGTTTTTGTTGTTCTCATGTTGACATTTGCGGTGTATCCATTAAATCCATAGAGTGAAACTGCATGAATTTGACGGAGTACTGTTCCTGAAAGAGAATTTTTTCCAACGACACCACCAACCAAAACTTCAACATCGTCTGCTCCTTCAACAAAGAATTCTGCGACATGTCTCATGAGAGAGAAGTTTGATTTGTCAAATTCAATAATATTTGTAATTTTTGCATTATTTGTTCCAACAAGTCCGCCAACAAACGAATTTGCAGACATTCGGATTTCACTTTTGCCAAGTTCAACCGAGCAGTTTTCGATTGTTCCATTATTTATTCCAGCCAAAAGCCCAACATTATGTCCTTCTCCGCTGTAATTAATCGCTCCAGCAAGTCCAACATTTTTCACATAGGCTTCTGGTGCAATTTTTGTAAACAATCCAGCATTTCCATCAACATCACCTGCAATATTGATTCCAATAATTCTTGAACCCTTTGTTCCAATAATTCCTCCAGTGAGTTCACCGAGTGGAGAAATTGGTTTGCTTTTAAGGTCAATAACACCAACAATCTTGTAGTATTTTGCAAGTGCCTCCGCAGAATTTAGTGCAAGAAGTTCTTCCGCAGAACTAATTGGATATGGACTGTCTTCTGTTCCAATTGCAATCGAAACTTTGATATCTCGATAAGTATCGGCATTGATATTATCGCGTTTAAAACTATCTTGAGCAGAAATTCTTATAATTCCACCAAGCCCATCCGTTGTCGCACGGCTGACATCAAGACGGACAAATCCATTTTGATCAACAGAAATAACACCAATAGAGTCATCATTTTTAGGAATGAAACTATAAACTAAAGTTCTGTTGTTTGCAGTTATTTTTTCAGCATGAGCAATAATTTGGAAAGTTGGATGTCCTGCCGACAAAATTAGTTCGCTTGATGAAGAAATGTTGTCAATAACAATATTTCGAACAAGTTCATATTTTTCAACAACAACATCAATTGTCACAATATATTCACGAGTGAAATCAATAAGTTTTGCGGTAATAGTTGTTCTGACCGCAGTTGTTCCGCTGTTGAGCTTTCCTGTTATCTCGCCAGTTTCGGTGTTGAATGAAATGTAATCATTTTCAAGAATTCCTTCTCCTGACTCGCCTGATCCTGAAAGCGTGTATTCAATTTTACGATTTGTCGCATCAAGGGGATATATGTATGATTGAATCTTCTTTGTTGCTTCACTAAGTTTGTAGAAACCAACCGAATTGAGGTCGGCAACTGTCACGCTTGTGTCTGAGAAATAGAAACTTGTGACTGCGACATAAACCTCAACCTCAAACGAGAAAGTTTGACTTCGGATTTCTTTTTTGCCATTAACAAATTTCACATAGGAAACCTCAACTTCAACGTTTGCAGATCCTTCATTCTTTCCAACAATGGAGTTTCCAACAATTTCAACAATGTTTTCTTTTTCTCCAGATATTTTTGTAATTGTGTAATTATATTCAATATTTGAAGCGTTTTGAGGATAATACGAAAAATTTAGTGGAACCGCTTTTTCATATGCACGCGATCTTTGAATAACGAGTTTTTTCAGTGGCATGGCACGGCTGACAACAACTGGCGACTTTTCGCCAACAAACTCGCTTTCTGTTGAGTTTGGTGCGTCAAGAATAAGTGAGTTCTCATTCATTTCGCAAATCACTTCAACTTCAACGGTTTTTGTCACGCCATTTCCAAGCGTCATAACAATTTTTGTTTTGCCAGAGCTGAGTGCTTTAATTTTTATATTGTTTGAATTTTCGTCTTTTTGAAGGGCAATAATTGTGCTTTTCGCTTCAACCCAAACATCGCCTGAATAAGCCCCACTTGGCGAAACATCAAACACATAATTATAGATTTCGTCACTTGCACTTCCGTCATCGGCAAGTTTGAGAACAATGCTGTCCGCACCCGTAATCTCTTTTGCTCCTTCATGAACAACAACAGGAACAATTGCAACGAGATCATCACTAATGCCTTCCATGCCATCAACAAGAAATCTTATTTCTGTGTTCCCAACAACATTTGTAACTCCTTTGACATACAAGGTTGTTCCACTTTGAACTTTTTCGCCTGAAGCTATTATATTTTTAGTATTATTATATATAGTAATATAATTATTATCATATATAACAGTGCCAGAACGTTGTGAATTTTGAACATTATTTGGAAGCACTGAAAAAGTCAGTGTCGTTCCTTTTGAATTTGTTGAATTATAGTTGAATACGCGAAGTGTTGAATAATTTTCTGTTTCAAGTCCAATTGCAATGCTTTTTGCAACAACAACTGTCGTTATGTCAACTGAATATGATTCGTAATAATCAAATTCTTCACCAATTCCAAATTTGAACACATATTCACTTGTTGTGTCGCCTGTAATTCCGGAAATCTCAAAAGTGAAAGTGTGAACTCCGCCTGCATGCGCATGGTTTGTCATGCGAATATTATAGTTATCACCCAAGTAATAGCCATTGAGGCAAACAATTTCACTTTCAGCACTTTTCACAACAATTTCAACAACTGAAGTGTTTTTTGTTGCAGAATTTGTTGCCAAAACAACATTTTTTGCTTCAATTCCATCAACTTTTGAAATAATTTCAGAAATTGGATCAACAAGTCGGAGTGTAAATTGTGTGCGAATATTTTCGTTTGCTGAATTTATTGCAAAGACTTCAACGCTTTGTCTTTGATCGTCTGCAGCCGCTTCAAAACCATCAGATATTTCTCCCCCAACCATGAAATACACATCTCTTTGTGTGGTCGAAATTGGATAAAAATTAATTAATTTTTCAGCGTCAAAAACAACTTTTCCTGCACCTTTGACAACATATGGTTTTGTGTCGGTTTTTGCAGTCATTGAGACAACTCTTTGTTCAACTTCAATTGGAATTTCAAGGCTTGCGCCGCCGTCATAAAGAGTTGCACGCAAAATTGATTTTCCGCTTCGAACTGCACGAATAACACAACTTGCCTTGCTCGATTCCGCTTTTGTTGAAACGCTTTCAACTTTGGCACACTCGCCAATAATTTCAAAGCCAACAATGCCGGAAATGCCATCATCTTTCCCGACAATATTCACTTCAACCGAACTTGTCTCTTCATTTTCGTCACCAAGCACCAAATTTATGCTCTTGGTTTCGCTTTCAAGACTCAAATCTTGCCGTGACTTCCCACACGCGGAGAATATCCCCGCGCATGAGACCAACGCCATCAACAAAATCAAAACCGACCAAATTTTCTTTTTCATGTTTTCTCCCAATTATTCAAAAACTCACTTTTTTCAATTTCATTTTTCCATTTCGAAGTTTGTGCTCCATTCTGCACTTGATCTGTTCAAAATGAAATTTTGCAACCAAATGACACGACCATCACTAATCCATTCTTTATCTGGAGTAATAAATTCTCCTAATGCACCTCCAAATTTTGTTTTTTCATAAGTGCCGTTATAAGCAATTAAGGCATCGTTTGCACTAATTGAATCAATCTTTCTCCCCTTTCTTGCGTTTATGCTGTATATAACATTCCAGTTTCCAGTCCAATTCTGCTCATCATCTTTTGTATTAATTTTTCTATTTGGATTATTTCTTATAACTAAATAGTCATCATCATATTTGCCATTTTTTTCATAAACAACTCCTGCCCAGTTATATGCACAATCTGTTTTGTTACCATGAATGTCTCCACGATTTCCACCCATGCAAAGTCGAGCAAGTTGATATTTGAATGTGTAATATTGATATTTGTAATCATTAATGTTTAAGTTTCCAATATTTGCGTTTGTTGCATTAATTGCCATATAACGAGTTGTTGCGGCGTGATCACCAATTTCGATGTAATCTCGTGTTGTTTGTGAAATTTCACCATCAGTATTCTTAGCTTTAGAAATGGTGATTTTCTTTGGGGCGAGGTCTGCAAGATTGAGATTGATATTTGTGCCGCCAATTTCATAATATCTGATTGTTTCTGACTGATTGAAATATCCACTGCGATCAATAACTCGTGTTGTCATGTCGGTTGTGTTATTAGTTGAGTTTTGAACAAATTTCACAATCACTTCCGGATTAGAATAATAAGTTGATGAATATCCAGAAATGTACTCGCCACGGTATTCACAACAACCAACAATGCCACCTGCAATTGCTTGATAGTTTTGTGCTATATTTGATGCATTGAAACCAACCCAAATATCTCCCAATCTTTCACTATCAGCCGCTTGGTTGTTTGAGAAAGTGTTGTAAGCCGTCAATTTAACACTCGAATCAACTTCACAATTTGTTATTTTGCACTGGCTATAACTGCGGTCAAGTACATAATATCCAACAATTCCACCAACAAATGCTTTTGTTTTTGCTTCAGCTGTGATGCCACCACGACATTTTGTGCTTTCGTTAAAACTGTTTGCAGTTGACAAAACTTTTACGTTATCAATGTTTGTTTCTTTTGCATATCCAACCAGTCCGCCAACATAAGCATCATGAATACAAAGTGGGAATGTATTTGGCAAATCGTCATTTGTCACTGTAACGACATCAACTTGAATATTTGAAAGCACAATATTCTTTATTGTTGAATCTGAAACACGCGAGAACAATCCGCCAAAAGAATTTAATAAATCTATATTATTATTAACATATTTGTCGCTTGCATATTGCAGTGGACGATATTCTTTGCCATCAACAATGTCTTCAAAATCATGCTCACCAGCATAATTTTTGTAACTCAAATTTGATATCGTCTTGTTATTTCCGTCAAAACTTGCATTAAGGAACCAGTTTGAAATGTTCCAATTTGCACAATCTGGATTTTTTGAAAGATTAATATCATTCGCCACTGAATATGAGCAACTTGCTGTCCATTTACCATCAGTTTTTATTTCTAAATTATCAATCTTTTGCAACAATCTTGAATTTGCAATAATGAATGGGTCATCTTTTGATCCTTTTCCAGTTTTGATTGATAGGTATTCAATTTGTTCAAATGGTCCAGCATTAAGAGTTTTATACCCATAGTTGTATGCAACTTCTCCGCCTCGAATTTTGTAAACAGCCCAGAAGCCATCTGTTGTCATTATTGCCAAATCATTTTTATCAATAATCAAACTGCCAGTCAATTTGTTGCTTACAACAACTTTTCCACCAATTTTTGTTTCTCCAAGATCAATTTCTGTGGCGATTGGATCATATTCATTGTTGTTGAACTCAACCGCTGATTCAGCATTTTCAAACACAAGCTTTTGACCAGCATTTGTTTCATTAAGCATGATTGAATATGAATTTGTGAGTGCTCCTGTGGAAGCATTAATGCCAAATGAATAGGATTTTGTTGTGTTTCCTTGAACTGCACCTGTTGAATGGCAATAATCAATGATACCATTGTTTTCAAGAACAAAGCCAGCAACATTTCCGCTTGCAGAACTTACTTGTCCATTCATTGATGAGTAAACAACAAGCCCATTATTTGTTGTGACAAACCCCGCAAAGTTCGAAAATGAATAATTGCTCTTGACGACAACGCCAGAAATATATCCATTGTTTTCTGTCACAAATCCTTGTGCTTGCTCGTATGCTCCAGAATTGGATATTGCAATCTCTTCGCCAGTGATGTCATTAATTAATTTTCCATTTTGATAAGTAAAAATTGTTTCGCCAACTTTAATTTTCTTTTTGTTCAAGATTTGTGCAACTTCAGCATCAGAAATTTTTGCGTAATCTATTCCTTCAATCTTGACAATTTCATATTCAATGCCATCAATGGTTTCGGTGCGAGAATATGTCATTTGTTTTCCGTCAACTGTTTTGACAACGCTTGTTTTTTGTTTCAATTCGCGCTCTTCAGAGATGCTTGGAATGTCCTCAATGTTAATCTTATAACGTTTTTCACCAATAACAACTTCCAAATCATCTTCAACAGTTTCAACCAAATAAATGTTTCCGTCGAGTTTCACACCTTGCAGCAAATCTCCTTCTTCAATTTTTTGGTCGTCAACATAGTATCCGTCTTCTTTTGCAACAACTTGTTTGATTTCATCTCCAATTTTTGCAACATTACAACGATCTTCTTCACCAAATTCAATTGTTGCACCATCACGATCAATGCTATATTTTGTGATGCTTGTATACAACCAAATTCTGTCTTTTGCCTCGTTCACAGCAAAGTTTGCGCCATTTATATTAATCACGAAATATTTTATATCATTAATCGTAACTTCTTTATTTTCGCCAGACAAGTCGACTTCTTTTTCATCTGTTCCATCAACGTAGAAATATTTTGTGATTTGTGTTGTTTCAATTGACTTTTTATCACCCAAAACTCTTGCATCTTCAAAAGAATATGTTACCGTGCCATCCTCTGTTGTGAGGCCAATCGAAGAATAAGTGTAGTTAACACCATTGATTTTCACAATAACTTTTCCATCTGAAGCGGATGAAGCAGAAACATCATAATCAAACTTACCTTCAATTGTGAGTCCCGCGATGATTGTCCTCTCATTGATTGCATCGATGTGAGAATTGTCGAGTTTGATTGATTTTCCATTGCCAACAAGAACATAGTTTTCATTCAAGAAATTCAAAGTTTTGGTGTCAGAATCTTGTGGATTAATTTGATAATACAAATTGCCGCCAATATCCATTCCATCTTTGACATTGATTGGATTGAGAATTGAGCCCTCATCACCAGAAGCAGGGACCTTGACCCCTGACAGCGTGTTGCAGTTTGTTGCAAAATTCGTATCACTTTCAACAGAAAGAGAAAGTTGATATGTGTAAGCATTTTCAGTGCCGCCAATCTTTGAAGATCTGTTTCCAACAACAGCATTGACATTATGTCCGTTTTTGTTTGTTGCATGACGACGAATTTCAAGACTTGTGAGTGTTTTGTTGTTTGATACAACAATAATTTTTGTTGTGCCACTTGTTTGAATTGATCCAGCAATTCCACCGGCATTAATCGTGTTTGGATTGAAGTTTGAATCAACAAAGAAACGACCATATGACATGTTTGAATCAACTGTCACTCCGCTTTGAGCATCAGAAATTTCACCAACAATTCCACCAAAAGTAATATTTGAATATTTTGTAACTTCAGCAATATTAACATCTGTTCCGGACCAGCAGTTTGATATATTTGCTTGACTTGACGCACCAACGATTCCGCCCGCAAAAACATCACCGCCGCAATTGATTGTCATGTCTTTATTTTTGATTTTGCCTTGTGTGTTAACTTTTAAGTTTGAAACCAAAATTGAATTCGCACTGCCGCAAACAACACCTGCATAAACATATGGAGCAGAAATGCTGATGTCATTTGTTTGCAAATCAACATCGAACCCTGTTGTTGCAGAAATTGAAGCGGTTGAATAAACGCGACCAACAACTCCACCAACATAAATGGTTTCCGTGCCTTTTGCACTGATTTTTCCATAATCTTCTTCGGTTGAATTATTTGATGTGAGAATTATTGAACTTCCAACAGTCATACTCAATTGATCTGCTCTTCCAACAATTCCGCCAACGCATTGTGCCTTGTCTTTGACATTAATTTGTATTTTTGAAATCGATGCATTGATTGTTGCCTTATCGCAATTTCCAATAAGTCCGCCAACATTTTCAGCGGCAACATTAATTGTTATTCCATTGATTAAATAATTTTCGTTGTTGGTTAGAACAACTCCATCAGCAAAGCCAACCAATCCACCAACGTTTGTGTTGCTTAATGTTGAAGAAACTGAAGATGTGATTGAAGAGTTTGCAACTGAGCAATTTCTAAATGTTGTGTAATAATAGCTTGAAGATGAAACATTTCCTGCAATCAAGCCAATATTTTGTTCTTTTCCTGCTTGAATAACAATGTTTTCCACAGAAATATTTTCAAAAGATGACTTTCCTTCAGCCAATCCAACAAGTCCACCAGCATTTGTGTTTTTTGCATTTATATCAAAATTTGCTGAAATTGATGTTCTTAATTCATCCCCAACAACTTTTACATTTGAGAATACGCAATCTTTTGCATTTCCAAGAAGCGAACCATAGTTCTCAGATGGGAGAGTTGAAGTTGATGATTGAGGATTTTCAATAACAAAATCTGCAAAAGTTGCACCAACCGCTTGATTAAATAATTCTTGCATACCAACAAGTGTTGGAGTTTGATCTTTATGAGTTGGATTCATGGTTTCAGGAATTCCAAGAAGTTTTCCTGTGAAAATAATTGTTTCACGAACTTCTTTCACAGCACGAACAACTTCAGGTGAATTCATACTAACACGACCATCAATATAGAAAGTCTTGTTTGAATTTTTGAGCATTTTTCTGATGTCGTTTGCTGTCTCAATGTCATCAATAATGTAATATTGTTCTTCAAGTCCAAATGTGAGATGTGGGAAAACTTCATCAACATTTCTTGACCAGAAAGCATTTTTGAAATGAGAGTCCTCAATTTCAAACACTTCATTAACATGACGAGCATTTGCACTTGCCGGGAATAGACCTTTGAGATTTGTTTTCAAAGTTACGACGCTCTTGCTTGATGATATATCCGCACCCTTGATTTCCAGTCCCATAATTTCATAAACCGAGTCCAGTGTATAAACATTGTTCATAACTGGAACATATGTGCATGCACCAGCGAATGGTTCAAATGTCACGAATTTGTTTTTTGCGCTCTCGGCTGCATTGTAGTTTTTGTCGAGATAGTTTGCGCCAACAACAGTGTCGAGTTCGCCCGATGAGAGAACAGCGCCAAAGATTCCTCCAACCAAAATGTTTGTTTGTTTTGATTTTGATGCAACATTTGAGAATGTATAAACTCTGCTAATTTCATATTTTTGGTTTTTAACAATTCCAACAATGCCGCCGAGGTTATATGCCGAATCAGAAATGACATCAAGTTTTGTGTAACTATCTTCAAGATATCCGCCATTCATAACTCCAACGATTCCGCCAAGAGTCTGACCCAAATTTGAAGAATTGAACATATTTTCATATGTTTTTCTTTCATTTGACTTGTTTTCGTAATAATTATTTACATTTTCTTCAATTTCTCTTTGAAGATTATCTGCTGAAGAAGTGTAGTTTTGAATATCATTATGTTCAATTCGGATGTGTGAGAGTTTTCCATAGCTGAGGCCAACCGCTCCCCCTGCAACACCATAATCATGAGCATTGATAGTTTGTCCATCTGCAATTGAAAGCCATGCGTCATGAATGTAAGTTGTTTTTCCAACATATCCGACAAGTCCGCCAGCAATTTTTGCACTGATAGTGAACTTTCCACTTGCTTTAATCTTTTTGACTTGTGCGTTAACAATTGTAGACAAGTTGGCATTTGATGGGTTGTTTATATCTTTTGCATATATCGCTCCAGCAATGCTGCCAGCAATTGAAACTGTTGAGTTAAGTCCCACGTTTTCTGTTGGAAGAGTTGGGATGGCAACTTGCACGAAAGTGTTACCTTTTTTGTTAACTGCACTCACCCTGCTGTCATCAACATAGGTCGCATGTGCAGAAACACTTGAATTTATGTTGTTAAGTTCACTTGTGCCTGCAACTGCACCAACAACACCACCAACAACATTCCTTCCTTGAACAAGAGCAATTTGTTGATTTTGAGCAATCTCTGCTGAAACATTGATTATTTTTGAGTTTTCAACAAATCCCGCAAGTGCTCCAACATAATTCACACTTGAAGCAGAGATTTCTTTCACTGTGAGGTTGAGGTTTTTGACAACTGCGCCATTTTTGATTGATGAGAACAATCCAAAATAGATTTGGTCTGTATCTGTGATTGAGAAGTCGAGATTTGAAATTGTCATTGAATTTCCTTCAAGGACACCATATCCAACAACTGCTCCAAATTCGTCTGCTTTGCGCATGAAGGTATACGCTGTTGATGAAAGCATGGTTATTTCATCGCCACCGAGTGACAAATCTGACATATCAATATCGTTAATGATTCTATAATTTCCGAATGCTTCTTTTTTCGAAGAGTCATAGAATTTTTTGATTGAATCGTCTTTGCTTGTTCCAAACACATCATTAAATTCTTGTGCGGAACGAATTAGAATTGGGTTGTTAATTGATCCATATTCAAATCCTGCAACATATGCAACATCATATTTATCTTCTTCTGTGCTGATTAAATATCTTTTTGACAAAGCAATGTTATTTGCAGAAACAAGTTCAGGCCCGCGCGATGTCATTGACCACATTCCGTCCAATGCTCCGAGCGTTGTGAATGAGTAACCATAGAAATGATCTTCAAGTTTCACTGCACTTGCATTCAAAAGTTCAGATCCATCGTCAATGCTTTGAAGTTTTCCGAGTTTGGAATAATAATAAGAATATGTGATTGTTCCAAAGTTGTTTGATTGGTTTTCGCCGTCAACACCACAAAATTGTTCTTGACTTGTGTCGTCTTCAATAATTTTTGAAAGTGACAAACTTGAAACAATTTGTGCGCCAATTTCATTTCTATAAACAAATCCCGCACTTCTCACGCCTTTTCTGTTTTCAAGTGCTGTTTCTTTATATAGTTTTATATTACTATAACAATCTGATATATAAGAGTAGTTGTCATAAACAAATCCTGCAACTTCAAAAGCAGATTCAATGCCTTGGCCTTCAACATAAACTTCAGTTTGATTTATTCCCTCAACTCCGCGGACATAACTTCCTGTGATTTTTGCACCAGATTGGTTGTTGAGAACAAAGCCGGCAGTCTGATTGTTTGTTTCGAAGCTTGAATTGTTTGCAATGGTTATGTTTTTTGCATATGAAGCAGAAATAATGCCTGTGTTGTTAAGAACAAAGCCAGCCATTTGGTCTTGACCAACAAGAGCAAAAATCTTGAGTGGTTTTTCCTCTCTTCTTCCATTGTCGTCAACGATTGAAACACTTGTGTCGCCAACTCTTGAATTTGTGATTGAACCAGAGTTGTTGAGAACAAAGCCAGCCATCTGAATTTGCGTTGATTGAGCAACAGAATTGGAAATTTGAATTCCGCCAGTTGTCGCAGTGGAAGCATTTTGCATTGAAAGGACATGAGTGTTTGTGACAATACCCTCATTATTTATTGCAAGTCCAGCGGCACTTATGCTTGCAAACTCGGAAGAATTTGCATTTATCTCTCCGATTTGATAGTCGACGATGAGGTTTTTGATTGTCGTAATCTCACTGATGGTATTAAATAATGCAACTTCCAAAGACTGATTTTCACCAAGATTTAGCGATTTGATCGTGATTTTGTGATTATTTCCATCAAGGCTTCTGATTTTTGTTGTGTCAGAATATGGTGTTAAATCAGAAATTTCAATGTCGTTTGTAAGAATATAATCTTGTGCATCACTTTGCTCAAAAATTGCATTGAAATCTTCAAGACTTCCAATTGGCATTGGTTTGTCTTCATTTGAATAATTTGTGACAACAACATCAAAATCATATGTTATCGAATAAATTTCTTTTTCATCTGAGAAAGCAGAAACTTTAAACTTCATTTTTTGCGTACCAGTTTTAAGTCCCGTCAAAGTCGTATACATATATTCTTCTTGATTATTTTTGATATCCTCAACTTTTATAAATTGATTTATATCATATATATATCCATCTCCGTCTTTTATTGCGAAAGCGTGATCACCAAATTCATCAACATACATGAATGATTTTTCATATGTATATGCGTTATCATTTCCAAAAGTCGTAAAATATTGGAAATTTTTGAATTTTTCAATATTGTTTTTTAAATTTTCAACTGCATCTGCATCAGCTTTTTCACTAGTAAATGTTTGAGGTTCTGTTATATCATAAGAGAATTCAAGTTTTGTTTTAACACTGACTTTTGAACTATATTTATCTGTTCCATTTGTGAGCGCAACTTTGTTTACAACAAAATCAAGCACGCGAACAATAAGCGTGGTTGTTTTCTTTTCGCAAACCCCATTAACTTCACGCGATACAACAACTTCAATTCTAACAACGTCTTGTTTTTCGTTTGAAAATTTTGATCCAACAAAAATTGGGCAACTATATGTATATTGATTTTGAGTTCCAAGATTTGTCAAACCAGTTAAAGTTTTTTGTCCGACATATGCTCTTTCGTAAACATTTGTTGATGATGCATCGTCTTGTGCACGAATTTCAACATCTCCTTCACCAACAACAGTGATTGTCATATCCTTTCTTGTTCCGCGACCCATAACGATGTAATCTTTTTGCCCATCAACTTCAACGCTTGCTGATGGGATAAATTTTGCCGCAAGGAAAATATGTTGCTCAACTGGGTTTTTGTCGTCTTTTGATTTGTAAGCACGAACAATGAGTTCAAATGTAAGCTCTTCTGGAATATCTGAAGCAACTTGAGTTTTTACATAGATTGTTCCGTCTGTTATCATTGAATATCCAACAATAATTCCATTTTCAGTTCTGGAGTAATCAATACTTTGTTGAACCATTGTGAATCGGTTTAAGCTGTCTTCAAATCTTTGATAAAGTTGGAGTTTGACTGTGCGATCTTGATTTGGGATTGATTCAATTTCAACATAAGAGATTTCGCTATATGTTGGGAATAGATTTACTTCCAAAAGCCCAACCTGTCCTGGTGCCAATGAATTTGAAGGCGATGTGTTTGATTCAAGCACTTCTTTGCCATCTTCAACAACTGATGAAGCATAGTAATGAGAATAATCAACTCTTTGAATTGATTGTGGCAAAAGTTTGATTGCAACATCAACAGGTGCGATCCCAAATGTAGTAAACTCTTCTTCGTTAGCATAAATCCTAATATAATAATTTCCGCTAATTTGAGTTGTTCTTTCACGAAGTTGAATTGAAAGTTTTATTTCAAATGTTCTAAAAATTGTTTCTTCGCTATTTTTATCTTCTTCTTTAATTTCTGGCTTAACCAAATTATATACAACGTTAAAAGAATCAGTATAATTTACGCCCGCTTGATTATATATTTCATAACTAATCGCATTTCCATAAAATTCATTAAAAAGAATTTTGTTGGAAATATCAGTTGTGAGTGAAACGTCAAGTTCAATTGTGTCAATTGGTTCCATTTCAAAACTATTTTGAGAAACCGACAAACTTTCAGCTCCATTATAAACAACAACTTTAAAAGTCCTTGCAAAGAAGTTCGACAAACCAGGTTTGATTTCATCAAACGCTTCGTACAATGCCACGTCGGCAAAGTTCAAAGAACAAGCAAAATCATCAATTGTTTGTTTATCCTCAAATTTCAAAAGATAAAGCCCCATTGGTTTTGATTCTGTTTCGCTTGCATAATTAACTTTTATGTCATGTGTTTTAAACTCAATTTCTCTGTCAACGAGAACAATTGATGAAGAAATCTTTGAATAGAGTGCTTGAGTGTATGTGCGTTTGAGATATATTATCGAACCATCAGTCAGCGCCCCACTTGGATCAAGACTTGAAGAAGATGCGTAAATATTAAAATCTCTGATTGGATAACTGGTATAAATGTCGAGCGTGAACGAAAGTTCAGAATTAAGTTTTGATGTGATGGTCAAAGTTTGTTTTCCAAGTCCCAAAACATTGATATTAAGCCCGCTGATTGAAAGTGCCGTTCCTTCTGAGAGTGAATAGTTGAACATATCTGGCGATGAACTTGCATTGTATGGCAATATTTCAAAAGTCAGCAAATCATATATTGAAATGCTATTATATTGATTTAATTTTGCTTTTTCTGCTGTTGTCAAAGGTGAAACTTGCGATTCATAACGATAGAGCAAAACTTGCGTTTCATTAAGTTTGAGATATGCGTTTGCATTTTGTGGTTCTCTGACTGAAATTATCATGCTTTCAGGTTTAACTTCAGCGGAGATTTCTCTCAAATATGGGTTTTGTGAATCAAGATATATTTTCCAAATTGTCGTCTTCTCATATGTGCAAGAAATATCCCAATCAGTTTTTAACCAATCAGCAACAGTTTTTTCTGTTGCATTTGCGCCAGAATAGCAGCTTGTCGAAGCATTAAGTCTTTCATCATTTTGAACTGAAAAACATTTTGAAATATATCCATAATTAAAGTTTGCAAAAGTTGTGTTTGAATAACAGTTTTCAATTGATGCCCCAGCATTATTCACATAAACAAATCCTGTAATCAAATCAGAACCAAGAAGTGCTGAAAAAGATTTTGTAATCGAGCCAGAATTTGTATGAACAAGTCCGCCAACATAAGAAAAATCAGAACCAACAAAAGCGGCATCAGTTTTGTAAGAATGTATATATGAACGCAAAATTCTTCCACTTTCCAAGTTGTCCACACAAACACCAGCAATTTTTGCTTGTGGCACAAAAGTTGATGAAAGTTTGATTGCGCTCCCTTCAACAATTAGCGTCGAGCAAGCCTCAAGAAGTCCACTATTTGAAATCACAATTCCTGCTGCTTGATTTGACGCAGTGATTGAACCCATGAAAGAACAATTGTAAATTTCGCCTGAATTTGAAAGCGCGATGCCACCAAATTTTTCACCATCAAACACAACTTCGCTTGTCGTGTTATAAATTTTTCCAGCATTGACACCGACAAGTCCAAGTGAACCACTCCAGTTGCCCGTTGCAACAACGTTATTGATATAGCCTTCATTTTTTCCAACCAAAACGCCATTTTCGCCAAACATTTGGATGTCGCCATCAATTTGCAAGTCTTCAAGGCGTCCAGTTTTTGCAAGGGTTTGAATAAATGTTCTATCAAATCCGCTAAGCACAACTCTGCTTTCAGCATTGTATCCATAGAGTCCGCCAGAAAAGTTTTCAAAACTAATTCCACTCACATCAAGGTTGTTTTGAATTTTATAATGTTTTTTGGTGTCGATTTTTTGCAACTCTTCTTTTGAATTGATTTTTATAGCAGTGTCTTTGCTCGTTCCATTTGCAATAATTGTTGGAATGAGGATGATATTTTTGCCTTCAGTTCCAACGGGTTGATATTCACCCGTTGAGGCATTTTCTTGGAAGCAATCTTCCGCCGCAATTCTGACATAACCACTAAGACCAAGTCCCGCTGGGATTGTCATGAGTCCATCGTTTGAAATTTTGATATCTCCAAAAACATTTCCTGATTGATCAACAAAATCATAACGAAGTTTTGTGTTATAAGCATCATTTGGGAAAGCAATGGCGTTGATATTAAATGTTTTTGTTGTGTCGTCAACATTTTCAATATAAATGCTATCTCCAATTCCACTAACACTGATGTCGCTAACAGTTTTTGCGTCAAGAATTGTGATTGAAAGTGTTTGAGTATAAGTTCTGTTGAGTTCTTTTATTGTCGCAACAATGGAAATTGTTCCAGCATAATGTTTTGTTGCATAAACCACCAGATTTTCTTCATCAAACACAAAATATTCGCCACTGTTGTCATAATCCCACACAATGCTGTTTGCATATGTTGCATCAAGTGGATATACAGAGAGTTGGACTTTTGTCATTGTGAGATGTTTGTTGAAAACACCAACACTTCTCAAAGAATAAAGTGTTTCATAGTTTGATGACATAACGACCGTGCGAATTGGTCTATATCCTTGGACAATAAAATATTTGTAAATTGACTCAAGTTCGGCGTCTTGATTATCCACTATTCCGATTGGTACATATTTTGCACGGATAACCGCGTAGCCTTGTTTTAGTGCAACAATTTTTTTGTATCCCAAAAGTTGAGAATAATCCAACACACCAACAGATGTTGAAGTAACCATATTTGGATAATCATAACTTGATAGAGCATATTCAGGCATTGCATCGACTTCAAAATATGAATACTCAACGCGATAACTTGAATTGCTTGGAGAAATGTTTTCTTCAAGAGGTATTGCCCCTCCAAGAGAAACAGCAACATATCTGAGTTCTCCACCAATAATTTGCCTATCTCCAACAACTGAATTTTCATTTGGACTTTGAACTGACAAAACGACATCTTCAAGAGCATTAACAACTCTTATATCTTTCGTGATTTCAATTCCGTTTTCGGAATAAACTTTTATTCTGTAATTACCAACATTTTTTGCGCTAACAACAAATCTTAATGTCAGACCTTCAGCCGATTGAGATTTAACTGCAATTGCTGAAAAAGCAAGCCCCGAAATTTCTTCGACATGAATTTTTGTGATATCAATGTTTGCTGGAGCAACATCAAACAAAATTTCAGCAGAATTTTGAGCAGAGTTTAGCTGAAGATTGATTTGTTCATCGTTTTCAAAATTCATTTCTGTAATTCCAGAAAGCACATTGAATTTCAAAACTTTTGAAATTGGTGCGTTTGTTTGAGGATTGACAAACTTTGTCTGCAACAAAACTTCAAAAGAGCCAGTTCTCACACCACTTTTTGCTCTAGCATAAATAATTTCTCCAGCATTAATTGTGTCGCCTTCAAAAAACTCTTCGCCATTGTTTCTGAAAAATTGGAGATAATCAAAAACATTTTCGAAATTATCTTTGTTGAGAAGCACCATTTTTGAGTTATCTGAAGAAACAGAAGTTGGCAGAACGCCAAATTGAAGCTTCTGCCCTTTTTTTGCTGTTGAATAAAAGTTGTAGAGAGTGAATTCACTCAAATCATCTTGGTCATTAACCAAAATTGTTTTTGGAGCAAGTTCATACGCAACAGTTATTTCAGAAAGTTGTTTTTTGAGGTCAAACCCAACAAAACTAGCAACAAAATTTAAACTTGTTGTTGTTCCGGATGAAACGGTATCTGCAAATCTAACTGAAAATACGAAATCTGTATATTCAACTTGTCCGTTGGTTTTAAATGTTTTTGATGAGGAAATTTTTTTAACTGCAAGTTTTGAATTGGTTTCAAAATTTACATCGACCTCTCTTGAAGAATAGACTCTGACAACAACTTCTTTTTCACTTTCTGAAAGCAAATTTGAAATTATGTTGAGTTCTTCAAGTTTGTTATATGTGAGCATTGATTCATTTTTTTCAAAAATCAAAATATCTCCATCGTCAAATCTTGATTGGGTTGCTTGTGTATCCTTGTCGATTTCGACAAATTCATCAAGAACTTCAAGTTTGATTTCTTTTGGAGCGATATCCGAATTTGAAGCAGACTGAACACTCAAAACAATTTCGTTTTGGATTGAATCTTTTGAAACTTTCAAAATATTGTTTTCAATTTCAAGTCCAGTTATATCTTGGTTTGCACCAAACGACACAACAAAGTCTGTTTGTGTTGTGTTGGTTGGTTCAAGATTGAGATTTTTTTCAACATCAATCTTCCACTCACCTCCACGAACAACCCAGAAATCGCCTGATTTTACCGTGAAGTTTTTTATTGGTTGAATGATATTAACAACAAAGGTTTTTGTCACACCACCTTCGAGTGTTCGTGCTTCGATGTTTACTTTGCCAGGAGCGAGTGCTTTGAGTGTTATGTAGTTAATTCCGTTTTTGTATTCTTGGGAGATTTTTACAAGTTTGTCATTATCTGGAGAAAAACTAAGCCTGCCACCATTTTCATCGCTGCTTCCACTGACGCGTGCTTCAATCGTGATTGAGTCATCAGAACTTTCGCCAAGCACGATCTCATAGCTTGACTCCATCTCAATCGACAAGTTGTCATATTTACTTTTGCAGCCAACCAAACAAAGTGGAATTGCTGCAAACAATATCAGTGCAAATAGTGCAAAAAACCTTTTCATATTTCTCCCCTACAAAGTTTTGATCTATATATGAAGAATTTTATAATTTTTAATCTTTTGTTGTCAAATTATTTACATTATTATTTGCATTAATATTTAATTTAATTATATATAATATTCGCGTGTTCGCATGCGAAACAAAAACGAAACAGTCAAGTCAATTAATTCACTCAATTCATTTTACAAAAAAAGTGTATTTTTGCTAAACTTGAAGACATGAAAGAAATTATGAAAGGGCTTATCGAGGCCTGCAAAAAATACAATTTAATTGAAGAAGGAGACAAGATTTGCGTCGGACTTTCTGGTGGAAAAGACAGCCTTGTTCTTTTGCAAGCATTGCAAAAACTGCAAAGAAAAATACAGACAAAGTTTGAAATTTGTGCACTATCTATTGACCTCTCCTCAGGAAAACAAGACTGGTCAAAAATCAGTGAATTTTGCAAAGAACTGGGAATCGCTCACGAGATTGTAACAACAGATATATTTGAGGTTGTTTTTGATATTCGCAAAGAAAAAAATCCTTGCTCCCTCTGTGCCAAAATGCGAAAAGGAGTGCTTTATAGCACGGCAAAAAAACTTGGTTGCAACAAGGTTGCATTTGCTCATCACGCAGACGACTTGATTGAAACATTGTTCATGTCAATGTTGTTCGAAGGAAGACTCAACACATTCCACCCAAAAGTATATTTGTCGCGTTCTGACATAACGCTCATTCGTCCTCTAATCTTGGTTGAAGAGAAATATATTATCAATCAATCTCAAGGACTTCCAATTCAAAAAAATCCTTGTCCAATGGACAAAACAAGCAAGAGAAGTGAAGCAAAAAAACTTGTTGAACACATGTCAAAAATGGCACCATTTGGCAAAGAAAGATTGCTGTCAGCAATCACAGAAACGGACAGATATAACCTATTTGATAAACTTGATTAATTGATTTAATAATTAATTAAATTTGCAAAAATTAATTAAAAAAACCGCAAAAATGCGGTTTTTTTTAATTATTTAATTAATTTTTTAATAATTTTTATTTGTTTTTAATTATTTTTTTTCATATTTTCATATTTGTTTTTTGTTGCAATTCCACCCCGCAAATGCTTTTCTTCAAAATTGTTTTCAAGCACCTTTTTTACCCTCTCAAAAAGGTTTTCATCAACCTCTTTCAGACGCTTTGAAACATCAATATGAACAGTGCTTTTTGAATATGAAAACCATCTTGCTGCTTGTCTTATTGTTGCTTTGTTTTCAGAAATATAAGCCCCCAAAACTTTGCACCTTTCAATCAAATCTTCTCGCATACACCCTCCAATGCAATGTATGGCGAAATATGTCGAAATATGCAAAAAGGCATAAAAAAACAAGCATCAAAATTTATGCTTGTTTATTTTTTATTTTCCCTCAATCATCTTTATGATGTCTGAAACAGTTTTGATATTAACAGCAATCTCATCTGAAATTGTGGTTGAAAATTCATCTTCAAACGCCATTAACAATTCAACCATATCAAGTGAATCAGCCCCCAAATCTTCAACAAGTCTTGAATCTTCGCTGATTTTTTCAACAGGAATATTTAGTTGTGAAGAGATGATTTCTTTGACTTTCTCTAAGACCATGTCGACCTCCAACGCTATATAATATCATATTGCCGTTGTTTTGTCCACAAAATTACACTATTTGTTTGAAAGTTCAAGGAAAGATGCTGGATCGACAACCTTGCCGTCTTTTGAAAGAGCAAAATGCAAGTGGTCGCCTTGTGCCATTTCATTTGCACCAGTTGATGAGATTTCGCCAAGCTTTTGACCTGCACTCACAATATCTCCTGCTTTAACAAGGCTGTCAGCAAGTGAAGAATAGGTTGAGACAAATCCGTTCTTATGCTCGATTTCAATCATGGTTCCATGTGCATAAGTTTTTTCAACTTTTCTCACTGTTCCTTCAAGGCAAGCAAGAACATTTTTTGAAGTTTCACTAACAAGGTCAACGGCCTTATGTGCTTCCCATTGTTTCAGTGTTGAATTATACATGAGGTCAGTTGCTGAATATCCCTTGAGAACTGTTGCGCCTTCAAGTGGAAGCGTGAACACAAGTGGCTTTGTATCAACATCAACTGCTGGCTCTTGATTGATGTTTGTGCCTGACCCACCTTTTGTGAGGCTGAGCGTCAATGTGAGAACAATTGCAACCGCCAAGCAACCCGCCAAAATGTATACTCCAAACTTTTTAAAAAATTTCTTTGTCTTTGTGCTGTTTTTTTCCATTTTTTACCTCCTAACAAATTATTGACACATTTTTTTCATTTATACACTCTTAATACGATCCCAAAATCACTGGAAAACCAATATAAATAAAGCCATTGTTGATTGCGATTTCACAATTTATTCTTTCTGTTCCGACATAAACAAATTTTTCGCCATAGCCCGCTTCTCCATAAAAAGTTTTGAGACCATCTGAAAACTCATAATCTTTTTTTGAGCGGAAGTTCAAAATGTCGCAAATTTGTTCATATGTATAATCTTTCAAACTTACTTTCACACTCTCGCCACCAATTTCTTTTGAATCAAATTTTAGTTCGTTGATTAAAGACACATCACACTGGATGATTTGACCATCGCCATTATTTGTCGCTTTTGCAAAAGGCGGTATTGAATTTGATTGTGTGTTAAGATATAAACTATACTCCCCTTTTAAATTCTCAAGCGCGACGTTAGAAGGCTTTTTGTGCGAGAACACAAAACACAAACATAGCAATACAAACAAAAAAACAAACATCCTTTTCATGTAAGAATGTTTGCCACATTTATAAAATTTATACTTCCAAGTTAAGCGTTGAGAAGACCCGTTCTTTTTATCAACCCAACAACCATGCCACTGTCGTACGCCAAAGAAAGCGCTTTGAACAAGTCATACAAATCTTCGCCACAAAGCGAATCTTCAACCAAAAAGTTGTCAAAGTTCAAAATTTCATTTTTTGTTATTTGCGTTTTTTTGGACAAGTTTTGCTTTACTGCATTGATTTTTTGAAAAAACAACTTATTTTTATGATAATAATAATTATTTTCTATATTTTTAAAACTTGTTCGCCTCATTGAAAATTTGCTTGAAAGTCTTTGCAAATCACTTGGAACATAAGGCTCAAAAAGTTGAATATGTTTGATTTGATAAAATTCATAATAGAATTTTTGAAGAGTGAGAGACGATATATAACAGAGTTCTCCAAAAGATTTTTGAATATGTCTTTTAAGGAGCAGCCGAGAGAGCAAGTTCGCCATCTTGATAAAATGCAGGTACTCAATTTGAGAATCTTTCAAAAGATATGATATTTCAATCACATAGTCTTGTAACTTGAGATTTTTTTCGTCATCATTTTTTGTCGCAGCAAGTTCGGTTTTCATCTTGATTATTGTCTGCTTCATTTCTTCAAGGTCAAATGGAGCGTTTTGCCCAAAAATCATTTTATAAAAATTTAAGTCGTCAACAGATGTTGCAAGAGAGCATAAAAACATTTCTGTTTGTTCAAATTTTTTTGAATCAAAGTTTTTGACCCAACCTTCGTCAATATAAACTTTTGAGTGAGCAAAAGCGTAATCGAATTCAATTTTTTCTCCATTTTCAATCACAACAAAAGGATTAAACATTGACATGTTTGAAAAACTTGAAGCAATAAATATGCTTTGACAAAAATATTTTTTTGCCAAAAGTTTTGTTGCATCAGAACATGCTCCCCCACCAATGCCGACAACCAGATCATAAGCACGCGATTTTGAAGAGTATATTTCCGCAATCATTTGACGTGAAATAAATGGAGTTCTGTCAAGTGTCAGTGTTGAGAAAACACAGCCCGCCTTGTTGAGTTGATTCACAATTTGTGACAAGTGGTCTTTCTTTGCTTGACTGGAAAAAACACATAAAACTCTTTTCTTGAAAAAGTTTTGTGAAAGGTTGTTTCCAAATTCTCTTATGGCATTTTTTTGATAGATAATGTTGTTGTAAAAAGGTTCCATAATTTCTCCGAACTGACATATATTTTATCAAAATCGATAAGCAAAGAAAGGGGAAATTTGTCGAGAAATGTTGCAATAATATGAAAACTACAAATAAATTTTAATTAAATAAAAATAATATAAATATGAGAAAATTCAGTATTTTTGCAATAATTTTTATGTTTTTTTGCATTTTTTCAACATTTTTCGCTCAATTGTGCGTTTTCGCAGAGGAAAATGCCGCTTCCTCATTGGTTGAATATAACGGCGAAATCAAGCATGTTTTTACCCACTGTTTGCTCAGTGATCCCTCACTTGCTCTCAACCCAAAAAATTCAATGTCCAAAGATTACGCAAGAGATTGCATAACAAAAGATGAATTCAAACTAATTTTGCACCATCTACACAAAAACAACTTTATATTGATTAATCCTCACGAATTATTTTTTGTGAAAGACTCACAAATCTCAAGAAAAAAACTTTACCTTCCAAAAGGCAAAAAGCCTCTAATTTTTTCATTTGACGATGTCAACTATGATCATAGGAAAATGGGAAAAGGCATGGTCGACAAACTGATTTTGGACAAGAATGGAGAAATTGCGACTCAAACACAAAAAGGCGGAAAAACTTGCGTTTCAAAAGACAACGAGTTCGTGCCAATTCTCAACTCATTCGTAAGCCACCACCCCGACTTTTCTTTTAATGGCGCAAAAGGTGTTTTGTGTCTCACAGGCTACGACGGAATTTTGGGTTATCGCACTCAATCAAAAAACATACAAAACCGAAATCAAGAAATCGCAGAATGCAAAAAGGTTGTCAAGAAACTAAAATCTGATGGCTGGATTTTTGCTTGTCACTCATATGGTCACTATCATATGAAAAAAATTAGTGCACAAAAATTTGAACAAGAACTCAAATCGTGGAACGAAGAAGTTGTGCCACTAATTGGAAAAACTGATATATATGTCTATCCATATGGAGAATGGGAGATTTTGAATAATGAAAATCAAGTTTCTGAAAAACACAAATTGTTGGTTGACGACGGATTTAAATTGTTTTGTGGAGTTGGTGTCAAAAGTTTTATTTCAATGTTTCCCAGAAACTTCGACAAAAGTGAACAAGTTTTATTTATGGATAGATGCCCTCTTGATGGATTTACATTAAAAAATAGAGGAAAAGACCTTTCTGATCTTTTCCCCTACGAATCGGTTATTGATTGGCAATATCGCAAATAATTATCTATTTTTTGCTCTTTCTTTGAAAATATTGTTCATTTTTTCATAAACTTCTTCAACCCAACCTTGTGGTGCATTAACAAAGTCTGAATTATCTGCACGAATTTGAGCGGGATTTGGATAAACCGCCAACACTTCAACCTTGACTGTAATTTCTTTTTTTGCATATTCATTTGGTGTTGATGTGTTGATTCTTATTGAGTTGATAAGTTTTTCGTTTTGACCTGGCTCAAGCACTTTTTTGTAGTAAAGCATAACATCTTTGCCACATCTGATATAGTTTCCACCAGTATATTCCAAATCATCTGTTCGATAAATTTGGTTTATATCGTAGATGCCCACATCAATGATGTCTGAACAATCTTCACCAGTGTCGGTAAACTTCGCAGTAACGCGAATTCCAAGTGCAACAATATCATAATTAATTTCTTCCGTGTCCGCCTTGACAAGAACTTCAATTGGACGGATAAGAATCAAGGTGCTGCCCGGCATTCTGTCTTCGCTTCTTTGCATCGTAAAGTCAACATCAATCGCAACATTATCATAAAACTCTGGGACATATTCTGTTCTGTTTTTCACAATAAAATATGTTGCCGAAACTGTTCCAGCAAAAAGCAACAACAAGAGGAGCAACAACAACAAACGTCTTAATCTTCTTTTTTGTCTTTGCTTATCTTGATCACTGAGCCCCGCTTTATAACTTTTTTCGATGACCTCATCTTCATTCACTGCAACTGCAGCATTGTCGTCATCTTCACACTGAAGACGTGCAATCTCAATTTCCTCTTCAAGAGTGAATTTGCCGTCTTCATTTGGCTGCTCAATTTCTTCAGGCTCGTTTTTGGGGACTTCTACCTCTGGAGTTGCAACGGGCTTTTCAGCCTCATTTTTCGGCTCAACATTTTTGTTTTTTCCCTGCGGAGCCGAATTTGCCTTCGGTGGTCTTGGAGGCTTTGGTGGAACGCCTGGCTTTGGTGGAGGCGGAGGTGGTGGCGGCGTTTGTTTCTTTGGTGGTTGCAAAGAAGAAGCACCTGAGCTGTTGCTCTCAAGTGAAACGTCAGCAGATTTGTTTTCTTTTAGCTTCTCTTCATCCACGCCCGTTTTGCTCTCCCCTCAGAATTTCAGGCATAAATAACCTTGTTTTCATTCTATTTGCAAATGCGATTTATGTCAAACAAAAAAGGGCTTTTGCCCTTTTTTATTTTTTCGCGAGATTAGGTCCCACTTCCGTAGTTCGTCACCCAATCAGTTGGTGCTGTTGTCCAAACTGCTTTTGCTGCGCCATTTGCATATTGGATTGCCTCAACAACAACGCTAATTGTATTTGTTTTGTTGGCATCATCGTTTGTTAGTGATGTTGGAACAACAACTTGTGTAACAAAATCAACCGTATCACCTGCTGAAATTGTTCCAGCATAGTAATAATAATCATCTGTCGCATTCAAAGTCCAATTCGCTGCAGTTGTTGCTGTCACTGGCGCTGAAAGCCCTGCTTCGTTTGAAATTGTTAGCTTTGCTCTCAAAACAGCTTTTGATGTTCCAGCTGGAGCACTAACTTGAATTGCTTGATCAAAAACATCTCCTGGCATTGCTGCTTCAGAAAAAGTCAGTGTTGTGGCAGTTGCTCCACCTTGAGTGATGTCAATGTTGACAGGCCCACCAGTGGTGATGTCGCCAGTTGCGGTGTCAGATCCTTGGAAATACGCACCGGATATTCCAAGCACAAAAGATACTAGCAAAAGGACACTAAGTGCAACAATGATCCAAATTGCAATTTTGTTATTTCTCTTTTGAGTTGAAGTTTGAATTTCTTTTTTTTCCATAAAAAATCACCTCAAACTTATTTTGAGGCGATATTATTTTTTTATTCATTTATTTTTTTGTTTTTTGAGCTTCCTGCTTTTAAACTGACTCAACTGTTCTGCTTTAAATTTTTCGCTTTCTGTTTCAAGTTCATTTTTTCTCTTTTGCCAATTATATTTTTTGTCGCCGATTGCATAATCGTATATCATTATAATCAGCCCTTGGAAGATATATCCATAATACGTCAAAATCCTCCAAAGCAAAAGTGCCCAGAAAAGTTTTCCGCCAACAAAGAATGAAGCAAAGAGAGTCGTGAACGAAAGTTCTGCTGCACCAGTTCCGCCCGGCAAAGGAATGAATGATGATGCCAAATCAATCATAACGCAGCGAACAATAATCGTGCTCCACATTCCAACTTCATATCCCGCAAACGTGCAATAAATAAAGAATGGAATTGTGTAATTAAGTAAATAACTTCCGCCAGTCACCAAAAGCGCCACAATAAATGTTTTTGGCGACTTTACATAATATTTGATGCTGGATTGAAAATCGTCAACAACTTTAATGACATTGTTATATGTTTTGTCGTAATTTTTTACAAGTTTCATTTTGTGACCAATTTTGATAAACCAGCCAACAATTTTTGTTCCCACTTTTCTGTTGATGGAAAGCAAAAGAACCAAGAAAATAACACTGCAATTCAACACATAGCCAACCCAACTCGCCGCTGAAACAACAGTTGTTGCAACGCCGCCGCCAAGGCTTCCCGAGAAGGTTGAAAACAGCACTGCCGTGAAAAAAATAACTGCCGTGATTTGAGTGAAAACATATCTTCCCATTGGGACTGCAACAGATTGAGCAGCACTAAGACCATGTTTTTTTAAGTAATAAATTTGGAATGGTTGTCCTCCTGTTGAAAGCGGAGTGACACAATCGTAATACCTTCCAATTTGAGCCGTCTTGAAAGACAAAGGAAATTGATGTTTTTTTGTCGAGTCGTGAACAAAGATTTCAATTCTAATCCCTTCAAGGATTGTCATCACAGCAAACGACGCAACGCACGCCAGCAAGAACCACCAATTTATCCCACTTTCCAAAATCTCAGTTAGCGGAACCATGTTGTTGCCTTTGACCTGAGTGATGATGATTGCCGCAACAATAGCGATGTTAATCAGCATCATAATCAAGCTCGTCCATCGTTTTTTCTTGGATTTTCGACCCGCAACCGCTTCTTCCGCCTCGTTTATTTGTTCATCTTCATTCTTCACAGGAGGAGCGTCTTTACGCTGTTCTTCCGCCTCGCTCATTGCTTCTTCAATATTAATCTGAACGCCTTCTGACAAATCTGTTTGGGTCTCGGAAATTGGTTCTTGATTGTTTGTTGTTTCAGAAATCTCAATTTGTTCATCACGAGAAAAAGGTGCATGACCATTTTCTGCCATTGCACTCTTCTCTTCTATTTGTTGTTCGTCACGAACAATGATTTCTTTTTTATTTCTTTTCATCAACCGAGCAAATCTTTATATGCCTTTTTATAAATTTTTATTGTTGAACCTTGCTTCAATGATTGAAGGTAGGCGCTTTCAAAAACTGAATAGTTGTCGCTGAACACTTGATCATACAATTTGTCAAAAATTGTTTTGTTGTTGCAAACATTAAGCAATGTGTCATCCAAAGTTTTGATGTCTGCATTTTTGAGTTCGAATTCATTTGCATTTGTGCTGTTGATATCAAACAAATTTTCAACTTCGCCGCAATACATCAAAATGTGAACACCATAATCACTTGGAACAATGCCGCTTATGTCTCCAACCTTTCCCAAGACTTCTTGATTGTCAGCGTTTGGTCTATGGAGTTTGCGAGCCGCTTTTGTGAAGCTTTCAACCATGTTTGATTTTTCATCGCCAACAACATAAGAATATTCCTTGTTGTTAAGAGCAGTATCTTCATTATATTTATATAGATATTGTCTGAAGATTTCTGTTTTTTCTTGTTGAGATTTGCCAGCCATTTCAGCATTGAGCGATGAAAGAACATCTTTAACCAAAACTTTTTCGTCGGTTGCATTGCCATCTTCATCATATACTGTTGCCTTCATGCCTGCAACAATCGCTTCAACTGCCATGTCATATTCACTTTGAGTGATATAACCTTGATTCATTTGTTCTTTGAGGTCGTCAACTTTTGCTTGTTCTTCTGTGTTGAATTTAACCAAGAAATGTGAAACATAGAAGAATTTGCCTTGTGCGTCTTCTGGAACATAATACATGTTTTCTGCACTGTTAAGAATGTCTGTTCCAAAATCCCCTGAACCAACACCATATTTTGTGTAAGCAGAAATGAGTTTTTCTTTGTAAGCGTTCAAAATTTGTTCGACTGAAACACTTGTGTCTTTAACAAGGTATTTTTTAAGTTTTGAAAGGTAATAACTTTCTTCGATTTGAGTATACACACGATTGATTGCACGGTTTAGAACAGAATCATCAGAGTAGGCATTCTCCCCTTTAAAGGTTCTGCCCTCTTCATTTTTCTTGAGTGCTTTGATATATCTTTTCAATGCTTCTTTTGAAACATCTTCACGAGTAACCACTCGATATGTTGTTAAAAACTTGTCAGCACCACCCTCAATGATTTCAACATCAGCAAGTTCGTCTTCTTCTGGAATTGTTTGGATTTCCCAAACACCATCGGCATTTTGAACAAGTTTTGCTTTCTTTTCATATGCTTTGTAAGCGGATGACGAAGAACTTGAATCTGTTGAGCCTGCTGTGTCTTCTTTTTTGTCATCATCTTTGATGTCCCAGTCAACTTTGACAGCACTTTCATAATCCGCCAAAATTTCGTTCATTGTGTCATAGGTGTCTTTCCAACACTTGCTCAACTCTTTATCCGTCAAGTTTGGATAAATTTCTTTTGCTTTTTTCAACATAATTTTTTTGTTGATAAGAAGGTCGATACAATATTCAATTGCTTTTTCATTTGTGTATTTATAGTTGTTGATAAGAGTTGCGGCATATTGATTATATGTCGTCAATAAATCTTCTTTTGTGACAACAATATCGTCATCAACAGTTGCAACTGTTCTTGACAAATATCTATCTTGATTGAGTTTCCAAAGTCCGCACCCAGTCATCAACAGGCACGCACAAATAACCATACATAAAACTCCAATAATTCTTTTTTTCACTGTTTTCTCCCAAGCAAAAAATTTCATGTCTTTGAGCATCACTCAAATAATAATTAATTCTATACTATAATAAAATTAAAATCAATTAAAAACGCAACAATTTTGACTTACATTTTCGACAAGAATCCAAGCAAGAACCCCAGTTTTTCCTCATTTGAAGCACGCGGAATGTTCACCTCAATTATAGGCAAAGGTACAAATTTTAATACGCAAAATTTGTTATACATACTAACAGCGTCAACCACATTTTGCTCAATAATTTTGTCTTTTTCATAGAAAAATATGGAAAAATTTGAATTATTTATTAAAATTCTTGAAATGTCGTGCATTTGAGCAAGATTTTTAACCACCGCAAGACGCAACAAATTTTGCGCAGGAGGTGCAAGTCTTCCGAATGAATTTTCGAGTTGTTCTTCAAGTTTTCGCATCTCTTCAACGCTTTTTAATTCACTGACAGAATTATAAATTTTTATTCGCAAATCTTCTTCGCCAATAAAATCTGGGTCGATATATGCTTCAACCGCAATGTCAAGTTTGACTTCGCGTTTTGGTTTTTCAACATTTCCAGAAAGAGCGCCCACCGCGTCTTTAAGAATTTTGCAATATAAGTCATAGCCAACTTTTTGCATTTGACCATGCTGTTCTTTTCCAAGCACATTTCCTGCGCCTCGAATCTCAAGGTCGCGCATCGCAATCTTAAATCCGCTGCCAAGTTCTCGAAATTGCATAATCGCTTCGAGCCTCTTGAATGCTTGCTCAGTGAGTTTTTTTCCGCCATCAAACGTGAAGTATGCATATGCAAGTCTGTTGCCTCTGCCAATTCGACCGCGAAGTTGATATAGTTGAGAAAGTCCCAAGCGGTCACTATCAAGAACGAATAATGTGTTTGCAAGCGGCAAGTCAACGCCGTTTTCAATGAGCGTTGTGCTGATAAACACCTGATACTCTCGGTTATAGAGTTTGAAAATTGTTTGTTCAAGAAGTTTTTCGTCCATTTGTCCGTGCGCCACCCCGACCTCAACGCCCGGAAGCAAGTTTTTGACAAATGCAGCAAACTCATCAATCTTGTCAACCCTGTTATAAACAATCAAAATTTGTCCACCACGTGCAATCTCTTTTAGGCAAGCATCTTTTAGGAGCATTGGAGAAAATTCTGTGACATAGGTTTGCACAGGGAGTCTTTCTTTTGGCGGAGTTGAAAGAATGCTGATATCTCTGATTCCACTAAGCGACATGTGAAGCGTTCTTGGAATAGGGGTTGCCGAAAGCGTGAGGACATCAACGTCGTTTTTTAGTTTTTTAATTTTCTCTTTGTCCGCAACTCCAAAGCGTTGTTCTTCGTCCAAAATCAAGAGTCCCAAATCTTTAAACTCAACATCTTTTCCGAGAAGTCGATGAGTTCCGCAAATAACATCAATTTCGCCTTTTTTGAGCTTCTCCAAAATCTCTTTTTGTTGCTTTGGTGTTTTGAAGCGATTGAGAACTTCAACGCGAACCATAAAGTCCTTGAAACGAGTTTGGCAAGTGTTGAAATGTTGTTGCGAGAGAATTGTGGTTGGACACATGAAAGCAACTTGCTTTCCGTCAATCACCGCCTTGTAAGCCGCACGCATTGCGACTTCTGTTTTGCCATAACCAACATCACCACAAAGCAATCTGTCCATAATTTTCGTGGATTGCATGTCCTTTTTTATTTCGTTTGCAGCCACAATTTGGTCTTCGGTTTCGTCATATGGAAAAGCCTCTTCAAATGCCGCTTGCAAATATCCATCGGGACTGAATTGATGCCCCTGTTTTTGCTCACGCGCAGAATAGAGTTTGACAAGTTCTCCTGCCATTTCTTGAACACTTTTATAAACTTTTTCTTTTGCCTTACGAAATTCAAGACCGCCAATTTTGTTGAGTTTTGGCTCAGCCTCTCCACCCAAATATGCCGAAATGGAATTAGCTTGTTCACTTGGAACATAGAGCCTATCGCCATTCTTGTATTCAATGATGAAATAATCTTTGTAGACTGACGAAAGTTTTAGTTTTTCAATGCCAACACATTTTCCAATTCCGTGTGTGACGTGAACAACATAATCTCCCACCTTTGGAAGATAAAAAACTTTTTTCTTGTTCGAAACAGCAAAGTTTGTTGATTTTTTTATGAGGTCAGGCGTTGCGATTGCAACAAAGTTTTCGTCAGCAAATCCAACCGAAGTTGAAAAATTTTGATTGGAAAGAAATATGCCTTTCTTTGCCGAGCTTGAAAAATCATCAAAATACAGTCCGTTTTCAAGCATATAATTTTTTATATTTTCACACGAAGTTTTTCCACCAGCAAAAAGAACGACAAACTTCCCTTTTTCTTTATAACCTTTTAGGTCGCGAAGGAGAGCAGAAAAATCAAAAGTATATTTTCCAACAAGTGCTTTTTGAAAATCAATTTCAATCTCCCGCTTCTCGTCCATGATGTTGTCAAAGTAGATTGCTGGAGAAAGATTTTGAAATATTTGCTCTTCTGTGAGCAAAAAATCTTTGTGTTCTTTGGTTAGTTCTCCGCCTTCAACAAGACTCAAAAATCCCGAAAAAAATTCAGACGTTGAACTGCTGAGTGCATCTTTGATTTTTTTTGTTTCGTCAAACGCAAGAACGGCATCGCCACAAATTGATGTAATTCCATCGCGAAATCCAGAAAGGTATGGTTGCAAAAACGGCGGCATACAAAAGTTGTTTTCAACAATGTTTATTGCATTTGAAATGTTTTCATCAAGCCTTGGATTATTTGTGTTTTTTGCTTTTTGTTCAAATAATTGCGCCAAAACTGCATTTTTTTGATTATTTTCAAGAAAAAATATACTTGTTGGATGAAAATAATATTTATCAACAGATTTGATGAGTGCGAGAGTTGTCTTGTCACAAATCTTAATTTTTTCAACAAAGTCATCAAAAAATTCAACTCGAACAAGAGTTTCGTTTGACGATGTCACAATTTCGATTGTGTCACCACGAACACAAAATTCGCCAACCCCTCCTCTCCCGTCGGTTTTAGTAAATCCAAATTTTGTCAGTGTTTTTTCAAAATCTTTTTGGTTGATTTCATCGTCAACTTTCAGGCAAAATTGATTTTCCAAAAGTTTGTCGTGCGCGGGCAGACGCTCAGAAAGGAATGATGGCAGAACAATGAGAGCAGACACTTCATCATTTAAAAAGTCATAGAGTTTGTTGAGTGCATCAAGTTGCAAGTCATCAACTCGCCCGATTGTCAAAACCGGCGTTGTTATTGAAGAATAAATTATGTGACTTGAAATCTCAAAATCATTAAGTGTTTTTTGCACGCTATTTGCTTCAATCAAGTCACTTGCAACATACACAAATTTTTTGTTCAAAGATGACAAAACAACAGCCTTTTCTCCGCTTGAAAGACCGCTGATTTTTATATCTTTTTTTTGTGCGTTTTCTCTTATTTTTTGAAACTTTGTTGTTTGAAACAAGTTTTCAAAATAACAAGATATATTATTTGACATTGATTTTCTCCAACAAAATGCCCACGCCCGCCTCAATTGCCGGCTCAATTTGTTTCATGCTTTGGTCATCAATTTTTGAAAGAACATAATCCGCAAGGTCCATGCCTTGATTTCTTGAAATTCCAATTCGGATGCGATTAAAATCTTCTCCAACAAGTCCAACAATGCTTCTCAGTCCATTATGTGTGCCCGCACTTCCCCTTTCGCGAAATCTCACTTTGCCCTTGTCTTGGTCAATGTCATCAACAAAAACAAAAACATCGCGAGGCGAAACTTTATATTTTGTCATGAGTGCGAGCACGCTCTCGCCAGACAAATTCATATAGGTTTGGGGTTTTGCAATAACAACCTTTTGTCCTTGAAGCATTGCATGATAGGTTTGTGCCTTGCCTTCTTTTTTTTCAGCCACATTTTCACAAAAATTTTTCAGCAAAAAATCCACACACATAAAGCCAATGTTGTGATAAGTTTTTTCATATTCTCGCCCAGGATTTCCAAGTCCAAAAATCAGTTTCATTTTCGCCTCAATCAAGTGGATTTCTTTATTATTTTTTCATATGGTCCAACAACTTGTCTGTCTTTGATTCTGCTTTCTGAAATATAACTATTAATTATTTTGCAATTTTCTCCAACAATACTATTTTCAATAATATTGCCGCTATCCAAAACACAATTTGGGTAAATAAAAGTCATGCCACGAATGACATTGTTTGGCTCAATTCTTGTTCCAGCACCAATGATGCAATCGCAATCAACAAATGTTGTATTTGGGTCAACAATTTGGACACCTTCAGACATGTGGAAATCCAAAATTCTGTTTTTTATGATGTCCGAAACAAAAGCAACCTGCTTTTGATTATAGCAAGTGATAAAATCTTCTTCTTCAAAATATTCTGTTTGCATTGCAGCAATTTCAGTTGCAGTTTTGACATATTCTGTGTTGAAGATAAAACCGCGTGTCAGTCTCATGACGTTGATATCCCTGCTTCTTGCAAACATAAATATCTCTTCAATTGTGGACTTTTGAAGAAGCGGAGTGTCAGAATAGAAAACTGCCGTAAATTTTGTGTCTTCAAGATGTGGTTTTATCAAAGATAAAATATTGCTCTCAGGTGAGCAAGCAACAGTTTTTGTTTTATACCCCTCGCACGCAAGAGCCACCCATTGCCACATTTTTTTGCCATAAATATTGATTTCATAAGGTTTAAGAACACCTTTGAAAGCGGGATTTTTAGCAAGCAAAATAATGACCATAAAATCTCCAAAGCCGCTTGTGTCCATCGCTTTTTTTGTTTCGGTTTTCCCAAAAATAATGTCGTCCGTCAAAATGTCGTTTGACGAAAGTGTTTCGTTTTCCAAAGTTAATGTTTCCATGCCCAAATTATAACACACCAAAAATATTTAGGTCAACATAAAAAAAGATGCCAAACCAAACATTATTTATAATTTGATTTGCATCTTTTTTGTTTTACATGAGTTTTTGGCCGCTTTCGGACGAGACAACTTGAAGAATGTTTTCTTCAACTCCGGACTCAGCGTTGATATAGATAAAATAGATTGAGCCGAGGTTGTCGCATTTGAATTCATAGCACAAAACTTCGCGGTTATAATCAAGTGGAACAAGACATAGTTTTGTTGTTTGAATATTATATCCATTTTCTATTGTATTTTTTGCTTTATCACCAGAAATTTTTGCAGATGCAAGGCTTCTGTTTGTGTGGTTTGTGAAATATGCACACGCTTCGAATCCTGCAATATCCCCTGTTGATTTGTCAACTTTGATTTTGATTAAATCTGGATAGAGAATTATTCCATTTTGAACTGGCGCAATATTGAAATATGCCTCGCTCTCTTTTTCGTCGCTCCAAACCACTTCAACATCTTCAATTCCCGTTTTTTTGCAGAAATCAATGGCAATTTTTTGTGCATTTTCAAAACTTATGTTTGAAGATTTTGCAGCCACTCCACCGCTCACCGTGAGAAGTCGTCCACCAACTTCTGTGATTTGAGCAAACTGATTTGTTCCATCAAGATAGAATGAAAAGTCGTGTGTTTTAAATTTGCCGTTTGTTTGACCAAGATACTTGAAGTTTTCAAGATTTTTCCCTGTGTAGATTTCACGCAAGTTCTTTTCTGCTTGAATTGAGTCAACATTTTCGCCAAAAAGACCTTTGATTTCAACGTTTGTCACAGAATCTGAAAATGGCCCATCATAGATCATTGAAGGATATTCAATGTCGTCAGTCTTGATTTGTCTGAGATCGTTTGTGAGATTATTAAAATCGCCTTCAAGATTTTTGCTTGCTTTGAGGATGGAATATCCACCGGCAAGTTTTTTGGTAAAACTTTCAAGGTTGAACTTCATTTCTTTGATTGCTTGATGAAGTTCCCCAACTTTTTGTTTTTGCTCAGGTGTGAGCTTGCTTGTTTTTTCGATTGAAGTTTCAAGCGAAGACATATAGCCATAGAATTGGTTGATGAACTTGATTGAATCATTAATTCCGCCCGCTGAAACTGGCAAAATATTCAAATTTTCTTGCGCGGCTTTTGCGTTGGCGGAAATTTCTTTAACCAATTTCTTTTGGTAGTTTCCCGAACTTGATGCCATGAGTTTTCCAAGTTTGTTTTCAGCATTGTTGATGTTGTCTTCAAGGTCATAGTATGAGCGTTGATAAACATATTCAAGACTAGATCCATAGGCATTCATTTTATTTGTGTTGATGAAGAGTGCAAGCACAGCTGCAACCATGAGCGCCGCAAAGACAGCGGTTAGCACAATGAAGACAACGGTTGTTGATTTCTTTGTTTTTGTTTGTTCCATGCACCCCTCCTATATCGCAAACACGTGTTTGCCAATTGTGACAACGGTTTGCCTTGTGAATATCCACTTGCTTGTTGCAGTGGTTGGATTATAGTAATACAAACAACCATAGGTTGGGTCCCAGCCATTGAGAGCATCTTGTGCTGCCTGATATGCGGTTGAGTTTGGTTCAAGATTAATTTGCCCATCATTGACCGCAGTGAAAGCCCAAGGTTGATAAATAACTCCCGAAATTGTGTTTGGGAAAGCCGCGTCTTTCACACGATTAAGAATAACCGCTGCCACTGCAACCTGCCCAACATAAGGCTCACCTCTTGCCTCGGCATGAACGCATTTTGCAAGAAGATATAGGTCACTTGATGTCACTGAATTGAAGTTTAGTCCAAGTGCTGCAATTGTCTTTGGTCCTGCCACTCCGTCCGCTGTGAGTCCGTTTGCTTTTTGGAAAGCAACAACTGCATTTCTTGTGGCGTTTCCATAAATTCCGTCAACCGAGCCTGAATAGTATCCCAAATCTTTTAACTTTTGTTGAATTTGCTTGTTCTGTGATGTAGTCGCAACTTGGCTGATTGAAGTTATATTATTGTTGTTGACATTATCAACACTCACAATGCAACCAACCAAAATCACTGCAAAAAGCAAAAGAACAGCAAACATAATTCTATTGCGTTTTTTCATGTTCCCTCCCGACCAAGAATTTTGTTTATTATGTGCAAAATTTTGGATTTATACACAACTCCTTCTCCGGTCGGGTTTGCTGACACAAAACACAGTGGAGGATAGACAACGCACCACCAATTATCTCCCTTTGCTTCCCCAAGTTCCAAAATGAGTGCATCATAGAAGCCTTCATCAAGCGTGAGGTCTTGATAACTCCTTGTTGGAAAGTATTCGTTGCAAAGTTTTGCATGAGATGAATAAGAAAAACCATTTTGTCTAAGAATTTCGTTCGCCACATTTTCAATTCCGTCAAAATTTTGTTTGAGTGCTTTTTCTGCTTGCTCTTTTGTTTCGCACTCGCAAAGAACTGGGATAAGATATTCGACAACCTTATCTTTTATTTTATATTTGACATTTTGGTCGATGTCGAGATTTGAATTTGCTCTGATATGTATTCTCAAATATTCTTCGTTTGCATCAGTTTTGGTTGTTGAAAACAAAACAAACATGGCACCAATAACAATAATCAAAACAACAATAAAAATTTTTCTCATAAAATAACCCCTCTTGAATTTGTCTTTGACTTTTCAAGAAGGATTATTGACTCTATTATTTTATTTATACTCTAAAAATTATATACTTTTCTTGCGATAGCAAATAATTTTTTCATCGCCCGCCATAACCTCTGGAAGGTCAGGATTGAATTTTGCAAGAGTGTCAACGCTTTCAACCATATCTTTTGCAACATCCCAAAGTGTTTGACCTGCGTTGGCGAAATATATTTCCATTGCGCTTGTTTTTGGTGGAAGTTCATCTTGGAGTTCAATTCCAGATATTGCAGCCCCTGTTTCGGTTGAATAAACTGCAACATAAGTTTTGACCTCGGCCTCGACAAATATGTCTTTGCCACGCTTTGCAACAACATCAACTCCGTCAACAGCACACTTCACATCAATCGAAGCACCTGGGATTTCTTCAATGCGCTGTTTGACTTCAAACGGAATTTCAACTTCAAGTGATTCAATGGTTGAGTTTTCATCATTGAGATAAATAACTGTGGTTTGCATTGTTCCTTGAATGATAATCTCGTCATCTTGAACATAGTAAGCAAGAACTTTGAGCGTGTTTGCAGAATTTTCAAGCACTTTGTCAATTCTTGGAGTGTTCTCGCCAGCGGTGACTGTGCCATCAATTTTATTTTGGAAATACATTTGTTTTTGTGGTGCAAGATAGTCGTATGAGTTTGTTGAAACAAGTGTTGTGTGGCTCAAAGAATAAACATCTTCGATTGATTCAAAATCAAATTTTTCGAAAGCAAAAATTTGAACATTTGCCTCGCGATTTATGTTGATTTTTGCACCGTCTTCGCCTTGTTCAAGCGTGTTTGATAATGAGTCATATTTCACTGAAACAAACTGGTCAATGAGGCTGTCTTTTGTGACACCGCCAACTTCGAGTTCTTCGCCAAATGGATGAACAAATGAAACACTTTTTAGTTTTGGTTCAACATCATCTTCAACATAGAGAATGTCAACAATATCTTCGCCATTGAGTGTCACATAACCATTCCCCGCTTGAGCATCTTTGCAGATTGTTTGAGCATCAACTCTGAGAACTTTTTTAACTTTGTCTTTTATATCAAAAGAAAGTGTGTCACTGAGTTTTTGATTTGAGGATTTTGTTAGTCTTGTGGCGTGGTTTTCCGACATCTTGACACATAAGTCATCATCAGCCCCAGCAACTTCGAATTCAGTTTGAGGATATCCAAGAACACGAACCTCTGTCGTAACAACAAATCTAACCTCGTCTTCGCTGACGCCGTCAACAGAATAGTCAACAATTTCAGCAGTTGCCACAACTCCGAGATTTGGCTCAAAATCCCCCTCAACTTTGCTCGAAAAAGCAAAAGCACTTGATGTTGAATCAATTTCGTCATTTTCGGTTTTATAAAGAATGTCAATGACGATTTTGCCAGAAACATTCGCTTCTTTTTGAAGCGGCTCACAACTCGTTACTTCGACTTTTGCCGACGACAACAAAAGTCCCATAACCTTTTGGTCTGCCGATGCAACCTTGCACTCAATGTTATTTTGCATACTGCCAAGCATTCTTTTGTTTACGACTAAAATTTTTTGGTTTGACTTTGCCACAATAGAAATCCTCCACACATTTGACTTTGTAATAATGTATAGAGGACTTTTTGTTTTTAGAACCAAAAATAAAAAAATTATTTTGTTGAAACTTTCACATCGCCACACAAAATATCTGAATATGAGAAAGTTTGTGTGTTCCCTGTTTCTGTTTCTTCGGTCTTGACTGTGAATACGCTTGGATAACACGAATCAATAGTCGCTATCATTTTTTCAATCTTTTTTCTTCCACGATTAATTGTTAGTTTTACATTCTCTCCTTTGAGCGCAAGAATTTGGTCTTTCACTTCTGAAAGTGATAACAAAGTTTTTTTCATTTTTCACCTCAACCAATTTTTGCCAAAAAGGTTGAAGGTTAAACCTAATATATTAATAGACTTAATTCATAACAATAAAAAAAATCCCTTTCGGGGATTTTTTATTCATCAATATCGTCATCGCCATCTTCGTCATCGTCGTCATCATCGAGGTCGTCTTCTTCATCAAAGTCCAAATCTTCGTCTTCGCCATCTTCTTCGGAATCCTCATCATCATCGTCACTTTCTTCATCAAAGTCGCCTTCAAGTTCCAAAGGAAGGTCGTCTGATGTCATGAGGTCGTCATCATCGTCAGCATCGTGGACTTGTGTGAGGTCATCGTCATCGTCCTCTTCATATCCATCGGTGTCTTTTGCGTTGATATATTCGTCCCACTCGTCGTTCTCGTATTCGTCACCTTGGAAGTTGGTGTCGAGTGAACGCTCTTTTGCGCAAGTTGCACACATGATTTCGTCTGGTTGAATGTAGTTTGTTTTGCAAACTGGGCAATATTCAAGGTCAAGTTCGTCAAGTTCGCTTGTTCCATCAAGTTCACTCTTGCAAACTGAACAGAGCTTTTCACCTTTTTTGATATAGTTGAGTTCACATCTTGGACATCTGATATAAACTGGTTTTGTTGCCATAAACACCTCTTTAAAAATGGTTTTATATTTATAATGGTTTTTATGTTGAGATAATATCAATTTTAAATATAATATGCAACTATTTTTAATATGTTATAAAAAATTTTTTTGGCAAATTTTTTTTTGATTTTTTCAAGCAACAAAACAATTCAATTTTTTCTCTACGCACCCTCAATCAACATTTTGTCCGCAACAAGTGCAATAAACTCGCCGTTGGTTGGTTTTTCGTTTGAATTGTATACTTTTAGACCAAATATTGAATTGATGTTTTCAATCTTTCCTCTGTTCCAAGCAACTTCAATCGCGTGTCTGATTGCACGTTCAACCTTGCTTGATGATGTTGAATATTTGTCAGCGATTGTTGGATAGAGCTTTTTCGTGATTGAGTTGATTATCTCTGGGCTATCAATCGCAAGTTTGATTGCCTCTCTCAAAAATTGATAACCTTTTATATGCGCAGGTATACCAACAGTAATAAAAATGTTTGATATCTTTTCTTCAAGTTGACGACTGCCCATCTTGCTGATGTTGCTTGGTGCTTTGTTCTCAACAAGTTCAAGAACTCTTTTTTCAACAACCGAGCAGTTGATTGGTTTTGCAATAAAATAATTTGCTCCAAGCATTGTTGCTTTTGTCACAAAGCCGTCATGAGTGAGATTTGACTCAATAATGAATTTTGATGAAATGTTTGGATGCTTCTTTGCCTCTTCCAAAACTTCAAAGCCGTCAATTCCAGTGAGAACAACATCCATAACAACAACATCAACTGAATTGTTGAGAATCGTGTCCAAAACTTCTTGTCCATCACTTGACGCCCCAACAATTTCAAACCTATCTGATTTTGAAAAATAATTCACGAGTTCATTTCTCGATTCTTCGCTTGCGTCCGCTATCAAAATTTTTACTTTCTGTTTTTTTGTTTCCATTTTTTCCTCCATGATTTTGCTACGAGGAAAGAATAACACGAATTTGTGCCAAAAAATATAAAATCGCGTGTTATATTTTCTCCTCTTTTGCCAAAAGTCAGAGATATGTGTAGAATAATGTCGAATATATTTATAAATTGAAATAAAACATGATAATTTAAAATAAAAAAAGAATTTTTGACTTACGAAAAGGATGCGAAACGCCTAACGGAAAAACAGAAAACTCCATATCACAAAAAAACAACTCAATCAAATTGAGTTGTTTTTGAATTATTTCTTATCTGAATCAACCACAGTTCCAATTTGTGTTGCCGATGTTTGACCCCCCGCAGCATTGAAAGTGTCAACAATATAAGAATAGTTTGAATTATAATCTGTGACGCTTCCAAGCAAAACCAAATATCTTCCATCAAAATCAAATTTGTCGCCAAGTGTTTGTTCGTCTGCCGGCTCAAACAATGTGACTGTTGATTTGTCTTTTGAAGAAATTGAAAGAATTTTTGAATTTGAATCTTTCACGATAATCAAATCTTGGTCAACTGCAATGATATCCAAATTGTCTTCGGAGAATGCAACTGATGGGATAACTGAATCTGTAAGTTTTTGAAGATAGAATTTTGAATTATATTTTATGATAATTCCAAGCTCCTCGCCATTCGCACCTTTTCCAAGTGGAGTGAAGCCATCAACTGTCACATATGTGTGACGAAGTTCGTTTGAGAAACTGCTATCCATTGAATAATATGAATCGCCTTTTGTGTAGAAAAGTCTTCCGCCTTCAACATTTGTCACTTTTGTTGTTGTGTTTATGTTTGAAGAAAGAATTGTTTTTTCGCCAGTAGCAATGTTATATCTTTCCAAAATGTTTCCGCCAACACCTTCATTTTTCCCTTCTTGTTCATTTCTTGAACGAGAATAGAATAAATATCCGTCAAGCCTTTGGTCAAGTGTTTTTTGAGAATTTTCTGAGTAGCAAGTTTTGTCGCGTGAAGCTGCAAAACTTGTGACATCTGCGGAAATTTGAGTAACTTTGTTTTTGTTGTCGAGTTCGATTTGAGAAAGTGTCGTGCCATCATAAACAAAAGCATAAACTTTTCCGTTAACTTCTTTCATTGAAAATGCGCCAGAAGAATATTGCGTTGGTGTGAATATTTCAGTGAGGCGTGAGCCATCGAGTTGCACCGAGCAAAGTGTGATGATATCACTTCTGATTTCTCCTGTGTCATCTTTCTTTGTGTTTGGTGTCAAAAAATATAGTTTGTCGCCAAAGACATAAAGGTCTGAATATTCAAAACCGCCCACTTTTGAAACAAGTTCTTTTTTGTCACTAAGCTCTCCATTTTGAATTTTTGCCATATAAATTGAAGAAACTTTGACTTGGCCTTCTTTGTTTGCGTGGCTTGATTTTGTTGTTTCGTTGCTTTCATAGCCATTAACATAATAGATGTAGTCACCTTTGATGACAGAAAGTCCGCCATTGCCATAAACTGGGTCACTTGAACTTGGTGTTGGTGTTTTTGATGCGCAACCTGCAAAAAGTGCGATTGTTGCAAAAAGCATCATAACCAAAGCTGGTATAAACTTTTTCATTTTCTCTCCATTCGTAAGTATTAACTTACTTAAAAAACATAAACATTATTTTAAGTATAAATAAATAATAAGTCAATTAATTAACATAATTTAGTAGTTGCCAACGACGCAAGATGAAACCTTGCTGAGTTCTTTTTGAACAAAATCATCATTGTATTCGTTTTTCAACAAACACGCAATGATCGAAATTGAAGAAACGCCTCCAAAATTTCCGCCCAAACCAAAAATTGATTTTGTTAGTTGCACGCCATTAACTTGATGTTGTCCAACGGATTCAAAATACATTTTCATTGTTTCCAAAACACCGATTGTGTCATAGACAACAACAATGACATCTTTGTGGTCACAAGCAAGTGATTTTGCATGATTTATTGCGTTGATTATTGTGTTGTATGATACTTGCAAGCCATCTCCAAATCTTGAAATAAAAAGCTCAACGTTTGGATTTTCAACATATGCAAAAAGTTCCGGTGGGACGTCGCAACCACAAAGCAAAACTCGGAAACCATTTTCTGCTTGATTTTGTGCATAACTCATGAGCGTTGTCATTTGCGCTCTGTTGTCGTATACCGCAATAGCACGCCCACCTCTGTTCATTTTTTCGCCAAACAAAACATCCATTGGCACATCTGGATAGATTGCTTTTGATAGATCTGCGGGCTCAATTCTTTTTCCCGCCTCATATTGTTCGCCGTTCACACGAATGATTTTGTTTGCAATCGCGTAGTTATTTTCTTCATAAACCTCAATTTTTGCTTGAACAAAATCGCCAACTCGAAGAGAATAGTCTTCCGCAAAGGCGTCAGTGATATAAACCAACATTTCTTTGTTGAAGCAATTTTGTGTTTGCGACCAAAAATAAAAGTGCTTTGCATCTGTTTTTCTCAAATATCCGTTTGCAAATTCCCCATCACCAGATTGAACATTTGCCCTGAATATCAACTTTTTGAGATTCAATTCTTCTTCGCTAAAACTTTGGTTTTTCTCTCGAATCATTGAAGCAATATCTTGTGGAATAAAATATGCCGAAATATCACCTGTTTGACGCGACATTGATTTTGGAGGTCTGCCAATTTTGTTTGTGTTAACCCCTTTCATTTGTCCGTTTTGAATCAGTTTTATTTCTTCTTTTAGTTGTCCAATTTTTTTTGTTGTTGGACTCTTAACCCCCAATTTTCTTGCGAGTTCTCTGAGTTCATAAACACCAAGTTCATCAATATTTAAATCAGTTTTCATGCTCGTTTCTTCTTTTTTTAAAAATCTTTACATTTTTTACAATATCACACTTAATCAACAAAGTCAACGAGATATTGGCTTGATTTGTGAGCATTTTTTGTGATTACTTTCATCGAAAGAACACACGCTTCATCGTTGAGTATGCTTGCACAACGATTTTTTTCGCCGCGTTCAAGGCTGTCAACCACGCATTTTGCGAATTTTATTGCCAAAATTCTGTCAGCAACAGTTGGAGCACCTCCTCTTTGGATATATCCAAGATTTATTGACCTAAATTCAATTTTTGTGTTCTGCTCCAAATATTTTGCAAGGCTATCAATGTCAAGAACGTGTTCTTGAACAATAATTATTGGAGTTTTGTCCCCCGCTGACATCTTTTTGTTCAATTTTTGCAAAATATGTTCAAAATTTAAATCACTTTCGGGAGTGATAATCATTGTTGCCCCAACTGCAAGTCCGCAAGAGATTGCAATGTCTGGACAATCTCTTCCCATGGTTTCAACAACCATTCCCCTGTCCATTGTTGCCATGGTTTGCTCAATCATGTCAATCGCTTCAACTGCATTGTTAATTGCTGTGTCAAACCCCAAACTTTTTTCAGAAATCATGACGTCGTTGTCAATGGTTGCAGGAATGAATGTGACATTAACACCTGCATCATTGAGTTCTTTCACGCCTTTGAGCGTTCCATCTCCACCAATTGCAATAATTGCGTCAAATTTATGTTTTTTGAAAATTTTGACACCTTTTTTGACGCCCGCCTCAGTTTTAAACTCTGGACATCGATAACTTTTTAGGAAACTTCCGCCCAAATAACTAACATTTTGCACACTCTCTTGCGTGAGGGGAACAAAGTTTTCTTCAAGCAAACCTTTGTATCCAAACATGATGCCAACAACTTTATGCCCACGCCTGCAAAGCGAAGTCACAAGTCGAGCAACACAAGTGTTCATTCCTGGGGCATCTCCCCCGCTTGTCAAAATTCCGATTTTCATACTCACCTCACAACAACATTTTTTTCGCCGAGTTCGCCAATTAGTTCATTAATAAGTCCGTCATTAATCTTTACATTACGATTTTTCAACATAAACACCGAACCTGTCAACTCATCTTTAATAACAATTTGACTTGTTCCTGGATATGATGACAAAATCTCTTCAACTTTTGAATATGTGTTTTTGTCATTGACATCAAACTTCAAATATAATTTTTGTTCTTTTGGAAGTTCTTCAACAATCGGCTTTTCTTGCTCGTTTGTTGCAAAACTAATTTTTTCAGCAATAATAATTGGATTCTGTCCTTCTCGCAAAGAAAGTTTTCCTTCAATCTTAACAAATTGGTCTTCTTTGAGAAGATATTTACATTTTGCGTAGTTGTTTGCAAACAACATGCAATCAAATGAACCATAAAGGTCTTCAATGGTGAGAATTCCCATTTCTTTGTTTGTCATTTTTGTGACAACTTTCTTTATGACTGAAACAAGTCCGCCACATGTGACACGCATATTATCAACAAGGCCGCTATCTTGGAATTTTTCATCTCCATCAACCTGTTGGTCTTCGTCAACAGTTTCTCCTTCTTCGCCCGAATCAACATTTGCAATCATGTCTGATGTGAAATTGAAGTTTTTGTATTCATTGATGTAGTCATCAAGAGGGCTTCCAGAAATATAAATTCCAACAACCTCTTTTTCAAATTTCAAAAATGCCTCTTTGTTGAATTCTTTTATTCTTGGATACTGAATTTCATCAAACTCAACCGCACTGACAAGAGTTGGGTCGTCAAACAACGAAAATTGTCCCGTCTCACGATTTTTCTTATCTTTTGAAACACGGTCAACAACCATGTCATAAACTTGCATGAGTTGTGAGCGAAATTTCCCAAAGCAATCAAATGCGCCACTGAGAATCAAACTTTCAAGACAACGTTTGTTGAGCGCTTGGGGATCAACGCGTTTTGCAAAGTCCATAAAGTCCTTAAACTCTCCCCCACGATTTCGCTCTTCAATGATTGAATCAATAACGCCAAGTCCAACATTTTTGAGCGCTGCAAGACCAAATCTGATTTTTCCGTCACGAACAGAAAAACCTGTCATGCTCTTGTTTATGTTTGGTGGCAAAATCTCAATCCCTTCACTTCTTGCATATGTAACATAGTTTTTGATTTCGTCAATATTTGTGATTCTGTTGTTGAGAACCGCCGTCAAAAATTCAGGTTCATAATAGCATTTGAGATATGCGGTTTGATAGGTTATCAAACTATATGCCGCAGCATGCGATTTGTTAAACGCGTATTGAGCAAATTTTTCCATTTGGTCCCAAACTTTGATTGCAACATCTTCTGGAACGCCGCGTTTGACCGCACCGTCAATGGCTGGCTTTCCGTTTTGAGCAGGCTTGCCATAGAGGAAAACTTGTTTTTCTGCTTTCATGGCATCAACTTTTTTCTTTCCCATCATACGGCGAACCATGTCGGCTTGTCCAAGAGTGTATCCCGCCATATCTTGGCAAATTCTCATAACTTGCTCTTGATAAACAATGCAACCATATGTGACATTAAGAATGTTTTCAAGAATTGGGTGGTCATATTTGACATCTTCTGGGTGGTGTTTGTTGTGAGTGTAAGTTGGAATTGAGTCCATTGGTCCTGGACGATAAAGCGACACACCCGCCGTGATATCTTCGATACAAGTTGGGCGAAGTTGTTTCAAGAATTTTTGGAAACCTGTGCTTTCAATTTGGAATATTGCTTTTGTGTTTCCGCTTGAAATGAGTTTGTATACCTCTGGGTCATCATAGCCGAGTTTCATAAAGTCAATGTCAACACCGTGGTTTTCTTTGACATATTCGATGGCTTTTTGAATATCGTTCAAGTTTCTTAATCCCAAAAAGTCCATTTTGAGGTGTCCCAAACGCTCAATATCAGTCATTGAGTATTGAGTGGTGATATCGTCTCCGTTTCGGCTGAGTGGCATAAACTTTTCGAGGTCATCACTTCCAATAACAACACCACATGCGTGAGTTGAACACTGTCTTGGCATGCCTTCAAGCTTCATTGCAATATCAACAACTTTTTTGATGTCTGGGTTCGTATTATATGTTTCAACAAGTTCGGGGATTGCATAGTTTGGTTCGCCCTCCTTGCTCTTGTAGAAGCCAAAACACTTTTGAAGCACATCGTGATGTTTTGCTGGAATGTTTGGAATGTTTTTTGTAACTTTGTCAAGTTCAGAGTATGGAACACGCAAAACTCTTCCAACATCTTTTATTGCGTTTTTCGCTGCCATTGTTCCAAATGTAACAATTTTAACAACGCGTTTTTCGCCATATTTTTGACGGACATATTCAATGACATCGCCGCGTCGGTCGTCGGCAAAGTCAACGTCAAAATCGGGTGCAGTGACACGTTCTTCATGCAAAAATCTCTCAAACAACAAATCAAATTTGAGAGGGTCAATGTTTGTGATTCCAATCGCATAGGCAACAATGCTTCCCGCTCCGCTGCCACGTCCAGGTCCAACTGGAACACCCATGTTCCTGGCGGCATTGATATAATCCCAAACTGTCAAAAAGTATTCAACAAAGCCTTGTCTTTTGATGAGCGCAAGTTCACGCTCCGCTCTGTCGATTATTGTTTGTGTGACTTCCGGATATTTTTTTTCAAGTCCGTCAAACACCATTTTACGCAAAAACTGATAGTTATCTTGCCCATCTGGTGCATGATATTGAGGGAAAAGATAAAGGTTTTTGTCAATGTCTTTGAATGTAAAATTGCATTTGTCGGCAATTTCAACCGTGTTTTTTATTGCTTCTGGATTGTCAGGGAAAAGCGCTGCCATTTGGTCGCCAGTTTTGAGATAGAACTCATCGGTGTCAAATTTGAGTCTATCGGGGTCATCAACTGTTTTTTGCATTTGGACACACATCAAAACATCTTGAACAACGCTATCCTCTTTGTTTATGTAATGTACGTCATTGGTTGCAACAGTCTTCACTCCGTGACGCCTTGCAATGTCAACAAGCATTGGATAAACTCTTTTTTCGTCTTCGAGTCCATGGTCTTGAACTTCAACATAAAAGTCCTCGCCAAACATTTCTTTCATGCTTTCAACAAACTTGTCCGCTTCGTCCATTTGTCCAGACAAAAGGAGTTGAGGAAGTGTTCCCGCAAGGCACGCCGAAAGACAAACAAGCCCGTTTGAATATTCTTTCAAGGTCTTGTAATCAATTCTTGGCTTATAATAATAACCATCGCGAAAAGCAATGGTGTTGAGCATACAAATGTTTTTGTAGCCCTCTTCATTCTTTACGAGCAAAATCAAATGGCGAAGTTTTGGCTTGCCAGATTTTTGATGAAGGTCGTCAGCAACATAGAATTCGCAGCCAAAAATTGGTTTTATGTCCCCAACCTTCTTGCATTCGTCAAAAAGTGCGATTGTGCCATACATGTTGCCGTGGTCGGTTATTGCAATTGATTTCATGCCCATGTCTTTGGCGACTTGGACAACCTTGCCAATTCTTGCCGCTCCGTCAAGCAAACTATATTCAGTATGTAGATGCAAATGAACAAAATCTTCCATGTTTTCCTTCTTTTAGTTTTTCGTGTTTTTGAGTTTTTCAGCAATGCTGATGATTTTTCTGAATCTGTGATTGAGTCCGCTTTTTGTCAGTTTTATTGTGCTGAGTTTGAGCAAGTCTTCAAGCGACTCTTCTTGGTTGGCAAGTCGAAGCAATGCAACCTCTTCAAGGTCGGGAGAAAGCGTTTCGAGTCCAACTTTTTCTTGAATGTATTTTATTGCTTCGAGTTGACGCAGACTTGCCTCAACCGTCTTTGCAATGTTTGATGAAATGCAGTTTGTTTCACGATTTATTTTGTTGCGCATCTCGCGAGTGATAATTTCATTTTGAAGTGCCAAAACCCCGTCATAAGCATCAACAATCGCCAAAACATCGGAGATTTGGTTCGCTTCTTTGAGATACAAAACATAAATGCTTTTTCTTTCGGATATTTTTGGATTGAGATCATATGTTCTGAGAAGTTTGTCGATGTTGTTCAAAAAGTCAATACTGTGAGAAGTAAATTCCAAATGATAGCCGCTTGATGTCTTTTTTGTCGCCTCAACCGAAAGTCTTATATTTGATGTTGCACATCCAACAAATGCACCTTTGACAAATGCTTTTTTGCAACAATCGCCTTGGATGACAAATTCAGGAATATTGACAGCAATAACAGGACTTCCGTCTTCGCCTCTTTCCAAAACTCCGCAGTCCAACAAAATCTCTTCTGATTTGTCTTTTGGAAAAGAAATTTCATAATAGACTCGTTTGTTAATTGCGTAATCATCGGTGATTTCAAGCGTGCAAAAATCTCCATAGAGCATTTGCAAAATCTTGTTGCAAAAATCATACACTTCGACAATATCCGTGTTTATCGTGGCGACATAGTGCTTATCCGAGATGCTAATTTCTCCACACGCATGAAGCAGCCCACACAAAAACGCCAGAGAACAGCAATCGTTCTCCAGTGGCGTTTTTAATACTTCAAGTTTGCATGAATGAGAAAATGACATTATTTTCGTCCTTTGTGGAAAATTGGAAATTTATTTAGGTTCACAACTCGGTCAAGTGGGATTTCAAGACGGCGAATGAGGTTTGTTGCCCTGTTGCACTCGCCAACCGCGTCAGGTGTGTGAGCATCGGAGTCAATAATAAACTTCACGCCCTCTTCTGCCATTTTGACAATTTCATCATCTGTGAACAAAATTCTTTTCCCGTTGAGCTCAATGAAAGTTCCAACCTGCTTTGCTGCACGAGCAACTTCCATTGTGTCGACTTTCATTCCATAGTTGAGGTGTGTGATGACGTCAATTTTGTTCTTTTCAAATGCACGAAGATAAATCGCAGTGTTGTTTTCAATCAGTTTTTTGCTTGGCGCCCAAATTCCCGAAAGCATATTGCGATAAAACATCGGAAACTTGTCCGAAAAATGCGTTGCTTGAACAAAGTTGTGATGTCCAATAAGCAAAATATCCATTTTTGAATAATCGTCTGCAGTGACATCAATGTTTCCTTGTCGGTCAACAAAATTACCCTCAACGCCATAAAGAATATTGACGCCAGTTTCTTTTTCCGCTTTTTTTATGTCACGCAAAATGTTTTCGACATCTTGCCTCTTAACCCCATAAAGTTTGTGTCCAAACCCATGGTCGGTTATGGCAATTTCTTTGAGCCCCTTGCTCTGCGCAACTTTTGCATTGTCAAGAATTGTCCCCTTGCCATGACTATATTGAGTGTGTGTATGATAATCTCCAAACAAAATCATCTTAATCCCCCAAGACTTGAATTTCAAGTTCCAGTTTTTGTTTATAATTATTATAAACCAAATCTTGTATATAAGATACCAGATTAAGAAAATCTTGGCAAGTCGCCGAGCCCAAATTTACAATAAAACCACTATGTTTTTTTGACACCGCAGCGCCACCCATTGTTTTCCCTTTGAGCCCAAGTTCATCAATCGCTTTTGCTGGAATAAATTCCCCCTCTCGCTTAAACACACTTCCCGCAGATCGAAAAGAATATGGTTGAGTTTGTTTTCGTTTTCCAAAACATTGTTGTTGCTTTTCCAAAATCGCCTGCGAATCTTCTTTTTCAAGTTTGAAACAAACCCTCAAAATTATTGGAAAATTATCACATAATTCATCTCTTTTTTGTGAAAAAATTGATTTTCTATATGAAAAATTGCATTTTTTATTAAAATATTTTTTAATCTCATTATTTTCAAGAACTTCAACCCACAAAACCTTGTCACTCATGCTTCCGCCAAATGCCCCCGCATTCATAAAAACACAACCCCCAACACTTCCAGGGATTCCATACGCAAACTCCAATCCGCCAAGCGAAAACTCTTGGAGTTTTTTGCCAAGAACAAACATGTTAACACCAGCCCCCGCAACCACTTTTTCACCTCTTTTGAACACTTGGCGAAATTCTCCCACAAGCCTTATAACAACGCCGAAGAAGCCTTTGTCACTCCCAACAATATTTGTGCCATTGCCCAAAACGAGATATGGCAAGCTTTGGGCTTTGAGATATGACAAAACATCTGAGAGTTCTTTTGCGTTTCTCACATCGCAAACCGCTCCGATTTCACCGCCAATTCCAATGCTGGAAATTTGAGAAAAACTGACACCACTTTTTGTGATGTCAGGAAATTTTTTTATAAACTTGTTTATTTTTATTTTATTTATTTTCATAATTTTTTATATGAAAAATAATTAATTTTCGTTAATTTCGAGATATTTTAATAAATTTTTCAAATTATTTTTATTAATTCCCGAAACTTTTGCAATTTTTTCCTTGGTTGCTTTTTTCATTTTTGCAACCGTTCCAAATTTTTGGATTAAGTTTTGAGCAGTTTTTGTCCCAATTCCTTCAACTTCAAGGAGCGGAGATTTGAATGCACTTTTCAATCTGCTCTCACGATTGAATGTGATTGCAAACCTATGTGCCTCATCTCGAATTTGTTGCAACAAGCCAAGTTCAACGCTTCCGCGTTTCAGCATATGAGGTGTTGAATCTCCGACGACAAAAACTTCTTCAAATTTTTTTGCAAGCGAAATCATTTCTACATCAAAGCCAAGTTCTTGTGTTTGTTGATATGAATAATGAAGTTGCCCTTTTCCGCCATCAATAATGATGAGGTTTGGTTTTTGAGAAAACGACACATCTTTTTGTTTTTTGTATTCTTCAACCCGTCTTGAAATCACCTCTTGCAAACTTGCAAAGTCGTCAATTCCCTCAACCGTTCTGATTCTAAACTTGCGATAGAGTTTCGTCTTTTTCTCGCCATTGACAAAAACGACCATTGAACCAACTTTTTCTGTGCCTGACAGGTGCGAAATGTCATAACATTCCATGCGAACTGGGAGTTCTCGAAGTCCGAGCGCAGATTTAAGCCTTGTTATCGCACCAAACGTTCTTGCATTTTTGCGGTTTTCTGATTGGATTGTTCTTTCAACATATTTTTGCGCATTGAGGTTTGCCATATCAACAAGTTTTTTCTTTATTCCCTTTTGCACAAAAACAAAATTCACTTTTACATTTTTTTGAGTTTCAAAAAATTCTTCCAAGACATTGTTTGATATATCCATTCCAACCAAAATTTCTTTTGCGGGAATAACTTGTTGCGAATAGAAGTCGACAACAAAATTTTGCATCACTTCACGAGTGTTTTCTGAAAAATTGACAAGATTGAAACATTCGACCCCCAAAAGTCTTCCGCTTCTAATCTGCATGACACAAGTTGACATAAAAACGCCATCGCAAAAGCAACCCAAAACATCAAAACTTGCAGTGTTTGGAAGTTGTGTAATAACTTTGCTGTCAAGTTTTTCAACCATTGCAATCTTGTTTTTGAGTTCGAGGGCAGTTTCAAAGTTTTCCGCCTCAGCCGCAATGCGCATTTTTTCATTCAAAATTTTGAGCATCTCGGAAGAGTCGCCACCAAGAAATTTTGACACCTTCTTCACAATTTCCATATATTCTTTTTCTGTTATCTTGTTTGCACAAGGAGCGGAGCACAGTCCGAGATCATAATTAAGGCAACCGCGTGTTCTTGGTTTTTCCTGATTGATTGCCATTGTGCAAGTTCGAAGCGGGAAAGCATAGTTGACGATTTTGATCAACTCCTCTGCCCTCACTGGATAGAGATACGGCCCAAAATATTTTGCGTGATCGCCTCGAACACGGCGAGCAACTTCAAGACGCGGAAATTTTTTTGACAAATCAAATTTCAGATATGGATATTGCTTTCCATCTTTAAGAAGAATGTTAAAAAAGGGTTGATACTTTGCAATCAAATTTCGTTCGAGAACAAACGCATCATATTCACTTGGCACAACAAAATATTCCATATCTTCGATGCTGTCAACCATGAGGTGAACTTTCTCGTGTTTTATGGAATGTTGAAAATATCCGCTAACTCTGTTTTTTAGATTCTTTGCCTTGCCAACATAAATGACATTGCTTGACTTGTCACGCATGACATAAACACCGCTGTCTTTTGGCAAAACTTGAATCTTTTGTCTTAATATTTCGTTCACAAAATTAATTATAACCCAATCTTTTTATTTTTCATATGCTTTTAACAAAAAAACACATGACAAATCATGTGTTTTTTTAATTCTTTAGAACAAATCCTTTTCATCGTATAGAATTACTTGTTCTTTTTTATGCTCTAATTTTTTGTCTTCCTCTTCATAAAGGCTCATGAGATATTCTTGATAAGCAGGATAATCAAAACCTCCATCCTCTGCTGTAAACTTGGACATTAAGTCATCCGCAACCGATCTTGTTGAGTCATCTGCAATTGAAGCGGAAGATGCATTTGCTTTTTTTTCTTCTCTAAGTTGTTCGCGAATTTCGTCAGCATGAGGCATTGGATAACAATATAAATCTGACAAATATTTTTCCCACAATTCATCTTTGACCTCACCCTCAAAATAGAAGTTGAGTGATGGATAAATTTTGGTAAGGGAATCGATTTCAGTGTCAATGATTTTTTGGTTAAATTCATCATTTGGAATAATTGCTTTGCAGCCCTCGCCATCAAAATATGACGTTGGGTAAATATCATATGAATGCAGCTTTTCTGATACGCGATGATCCACCTCGTTCACTTGGCTAAAAAGCATGTTATGCTCTCTGACATATTGCCAGTTGAAAACTATACCATCTTCCATATCCATTGAAAGTTCAAGGTGGAGCGCTCTGCCTTCAGCATTTTTTAGGTCAACAGAAACTTGTTGTCTTTCATGGTCATATCTTTTGCAATAAACTCCAAAACCAACATAATTTGATATTTCGTAGTCATTCATATCACAAGTTTTAAAAAATTCTGCATATTTTGGATAGTTTTTTTGCATATGTGGAATGATTTCATTTTGCATATAATATTTGAAGTCTTCAAGTTCAAACCTGTTTGTATCGTTAACTTCTTCAACTGAAAGTACATTGTTATAATATAGTTCTGGAACACTATCAAACAATTCTCCAAGAGATGTTACCCCTGAAGATCTCCAGAATATTTTCTTTTGAACTCCATCAGCGTCTTTTCCCTCAATAAGCAAGTATCCGCCTACACCTTTATAGAAACATGTTCCTCGGATTGCACTTTCGCCATTCTCTTCTTCAAGTGAACCAAATCTAAAGCTTGTTATTTCACTGAGTTTGAGTTTTTCTTTGATCAAATCAACAACTTTATATTCTTTACCCAAATACATAACTGGATAATGCCAGTATGGAATATCAAATTTCCTTGGTTCTGAATCAAGATATTTAACTCCGTTGAAAACTCCTCCGATTGCTTTGTATTCAATGTATTGAGCTCCAACTGGAATGTCATAGAAAGTCCAAGTTGAACGATTGAACACTTTTTCCTCACCATTTCCGAACGAAACATGATATGCAAAAGCCTCATCGTTGTGAGCAAGTTGAATCCATTTCCTTCCAATCATATATCCATATGGCAATTTGAGCTGCACTTCAGGCATTGGGTCTGGCTCCGGATCAGGATCAGGTGTTGGATCTGGCTCTGGGTCTGGAGTTGGGTCTGGAGTTGGGTCTGGAGTTGGATCTGGTGTTGGATCTGGT
>ULWL01031831.1_pt1 | contig 171122 bp, 156 predicted proteins | sample 1960171 | NCBI WGS metagenome assembly ULWL01 (sample SAMEA4835807, study PRJEB28245) | human gut metagenome | biome: gut microbiome; material: fecal sample | place: Denmark | collected 2008 | reverse complement strand
AGCATACTGTTCACAAATCTGACGGTCATAACCACCGTAAGCTGGAGCGAACGGACCTCTCCAATTAAAGATAGCACCAGTTACAGTCTGTGTTACTGTAGCTTCTACCTTAGGAAGCTGAGCCTTTAAATCAGTTGGAGAATCAGTAGGAATTACATATGCTTGTGCTGTAGTGTTTGTGTAATTCTGGATTGTGTAAGTAACAGTTGCAGGAGCAGTAGCAGCATCAGAATTCTTAACAACGATTTGAACGGTCTGACCTGGATATACAACTCTTGCACCAACTAGACCAGAAACATGAGATTCGATAGAAAGATTGTTATTCTGATCTTCCGGTACGCCGAACATAGTTTCCAGAATATTAGTGTTTTCTGCTTCAGGAAGTGGCAAATACATAGACTTCAACGGTGCTGCTTTATCAATAGCATCGGTCATCTTGTATTGTTCTCTCCACATATCGATCTTTTCACCAGTTTCAGGATCAATCATCCATCTTGTTTCCATAGAAACGGTGAATCTTGGTGCTTCAGCAACAAACTTCGGAATAGCACCCTTATCAAAGATATTATTAAGCATAATGTTCTTATGAATTGGGAAAGTCATACCGATAACTGGGTTATACTGACCCATACCACAGTGTTCAAGAACAGCTATCTTATCATTTTCATACATCTGTTCCATCATAAGCATGTGGTCTTCATATTCTTCAGTTGTCATGCCACGAGGGTCAGCAGAATTTTCCATAAAGAAATTCTTTACAGTTTCATCTGTCAACGGAGTTCTAAAAACCTTAAAAGGTTCTTGATATAAATCCAATCTTGCTTCTTCAAGGAAAGATTGGGTAAGATTCAAAAATTCTTTAGCATAAGCCGCCATTGGGTCGTGCGAATAACCGGACGAACCAGGTTTACGGCTTGTTGTATTACCGATTACTGGCATATTTAGTATCCTCCTTTTGGAATATTAATTTTATAAATGTTTAGAGATGATAATTGCTGTTATTAAAAAATAATAGTGTAAGCAACATATTTTCTTCACTATTTTATTATATTGTTATGATATTCCATTAATAAATTTAAAATAAGGAATTGAACGCAGATTCTTCCTGATAAGTACTACCAGATGTTGTGTCAGATATATTTAAGGTATGAGTTTCTTCCTCATCTTCATTATCTACTGGGATACCATTCTTATCTTCTTCAGATTCTTCTTCTGAATCGTCTCTTCCATCTAATTTTGGAATATTATCGATGATTTCTGCAATTGCATTTAACGTAGCAATACACTGTTGATAGATGATGTTATTCTCAATGTACGTTCTAGTTTGATATGCTGTTGTAATATTAAAGTCAATCATTTCTCTTAATTCCAATAATTTTTCTGTAATAAATTTTAGTACATTGATATTTTCATTTGTTTTAGAAATGTCATTGATTCGGACCAATGTACTTCCAATAATAGAATATAATTCGATAAATTGATTCTTTAATTCATGATTCTTGATTGCAATTTGCTCAGGGGTTAGACTAGAGAAAAGTTCCTCTTCAATTTTATTAATATCATATCCATTTTCATCAGAGCCTTCTTCGGATTCTTCACTATTTTCTCCTTCAGAATCATCAGTGGTTTCTTCTCCTCCATCACCACCTGAAGCATCGTCTCCTCCACCTTCTCCAGTGTCTCCTCCACTACCGTCGTCCATGAAGTTTTGGCCAGCATCATCATCTCCGGAATCATCTGTGGTTTCTTCGGAAGCATCTGCTGTATCATTTGTAGTAGTATCGTCTCCACCACCGTCATCCATAAAATTCTGATCTCCATCATCTTCATCTGCAGTGTTGTCAGCTGGAGGTGTTGTATCTTCTCCAGTATCTTCTCCACCACCGTCGTCCATGAAGTTTTGGTCACCATCATCTTCGGAATCATCTGTGGTTTCTTCTGGAGCATCTGTAGTAGTATCGTCCCCACCACCATCGTCCATGAAATTCTGATCTCCATCATCTTCGGAATCGTCGGTTGTATTATCAGCAGATGGTTGATCAGAACCGACATTAATTTCGTTTAAGATACTTCTCAATCCTTCTAGATAATCCATTCTTATCACCTCCATCAATCATCATCATTGTTCTTTTTTCTAGACTTATCTGGCATATCATACTGCTTCTTTCCTTTAAAGATATAATTCTTGTTATAAAGAATTCTAGCACGTTGTCTTTCTAAGTCACGTTTTGTTTTCATAATTTCTCTTACTGCAACTAAGTCATCTTTATCTTCGGCAGCTTTAAGATATTTATCACACATTTTGATTTCTATATCAATATCATCTAGTATAAGATTACGTTCTTTTTCAGTTAATACTTTAGATGAACCAATAAAGCCAATCAATGCAACTACAGCTGCAACAGGACTAAACAATGCAACTACTCCACTTGCAAGTGCAAGGTGGATACATTTAGAAGCAGAAGGTAAAAAAGAACCTCGAATAATGCTTTCTCTACTATCACTAATCATTGCTTTCTTAGCAGATTTCATTGTTCGATTCAATTCACTATCTAACTTCATACTAAGTTGCTTATCTTTATCCTTTGCTTTTAGCATAGAACGTCTTAAGTTTTCCCCTGCAATTTTTACTTTACTTAAGAATGACATCCCAGATTTTTCGTCTTTTGATTCTGCTATATAATCAATTATATCATCAATAATATCATATTTATATTTCATTGTTTCATATACAGTTTCTATATCCGGTAAGTCAGTATCATTAGATATATATGCTGTTTCTAATAGGCTATTGTACTTTACACTATTGATATCAGAGATACAAGTTTTGATTGTATCAATTTTTTGGAGAGATGCTATGAAAGAGGATTGTTTATTATTTCTTACTCGTTCTAATTCATTTTCAAGAATTGTGATATATCTTGGACAATCTACTATATCATTACAAACTTTTATAGCTTCAGTTATATTATAGATATCATCACTATCCATATCCTTGATATTATTAGAAATCGCTACCATTAAATCTCCTCTTGTATAAGACAATTGTTCATATAAAGTGGAGAGTAATTCGGTATAATTAATAGCAGCTTGTTCATCGAAATTAAAATCTATATCAAAGTTGAAATCATCACTACTTGCTTCAGCTTCTTTTGCATATTTCTCTTCCATACGTTTATCATTTTCTGCCTCTGTATATAGATCATCTCTATAACTTTCTAATTTATATAAATCATTCTTATATTGATTATATAGAGCCTTGTATTTTTCTTTCTTCTTTTCATCATCAGTTTCATTCATTTTCTTCTTATAACGATCACGTTCTTTTTCGTATTGTTCACATACTTTTTCCATTCTTTCTCTTGCTACTTTCATTCTTAAAAAGAATCCAGTAATTAATGTAATAATACCTAGAATAGGATTAATAGCAAATCCACCTAGAACAATACCAAGTCTTACAAATTCAAAGATATCAGGAAGTTCATTGATAATTCCTTCTGGACTATTTACAAAGATTCTAGAAATTGCAATCTTAAACTTTTCAATCGATTTATTGTGTTCTTTCTTAAAGTCATGAATAATCTTTTTGATTTTTAATGATTCTAACTTGTTCTTTTTCTTGATTGTAACTATTTTCTTTTTCTTATATTTCATGAACATATCATGAACTTTGTTTTCTTCCAAAGGAATCTGTTCAATATCTTCTTCATTCTCTACTGCTTCGATAATGGCTTGTTCATCTTCATAAAGATAAGATACAATACTTAATTCTTCTGGACTAAAGAATTTAGAATTTTCTATAATATAAATCATATCATGAAGTTTTGCATCTGCAGTTTCTTCATTAAGCTCAGTCATTAAAAAATAATCTGTAACCGTTTCAAGAATAAATTTGTTGTCCACAGGAACACAGTTTTTTGACATTAAATACATGATATTTTCTAATGCAATATCATATCTTACACCAAAAGCAGATTCATATGTATTGATTAAATCACAGATATTATACACGCAATCCTTTAATGCTGCTTCTGTTAATGGGCATTTTCTAACCATATTATCAAGGTTAAATCGTTTTGTGAGTTTAGAATGGTTAGTTAAAACTCTGTCACATTGTTCATTTACAAATGCAATATGAATGAATCTATCGAAACACTCGGTAGCAACATCTTTTTTCTCAGTATCTGATTCAGACTGCTTATTCTCATCTCCATTTGATTTTTTGACTTCTCCCATCTTACGACCATAAATATCCCGTTTATATTTTCTATTTGGGTGTAGAGAATTTCCAAGATATCCACCATTTGCTTTCGCTTTTGAAACTGCATTTTCATTATCTTTTGTATCATTAAGCATAGCTGTATGTCTATGTTTAATCCAACCACGTTTATAATGATTCAGTTTGTTTGTCTGCTTAGCATTACGTAATTTTGGGATAATTTTACCTTCAATAATATTAGAAGCATTTCTGATGTTTGAATCATTGTCATTATCTGCAATGATTGTGAATACTTCTAATACTTTGTCAATAGCAATATCTTCATTCTTAAATCCAGTCCAATTTTCTAATACAAGTTTAGCTTTTTGGTATGAATAGTTTTCTTTTAATGATTCATATACTTGATTAACATTGATATTACATTTTGGTTCTCCGGATAGAAGATTTCTTTGACGTGTAATTATATCACCATATGTAAGCATTATACCGACCTCCTTTTAGTAATTTATAATAAAGTTCTTAGTAAGACCTATTAGGGTCGCTGGGCATAACTTTACTAGACTTATTACCGTAACTTTCTACTCTTACACTATTTAGATATTCAAGGTCAATATAAATTGCTAAGGTTGATACAAGTTTTTCAGTAGGATTAAATGCAGAGAGTTTCATACTTCCCCAATCAATATTAACATCTTTTAGTTTTATTCCATTACTGTATATCTGTACATCTATAAAGGTACTAGGAGAAATAAATTTAGATGTAAGATAATTCGCAATCTGAGATAACTCCCCATCAAATAATTCATTCAAATCAATATTGATTTCTCCAGGTTTATCTTCTTCCCATTGGGCATTAATTGTTAACTTCCAACCACGATCATTTACAGCAGGTGGGTCATCATAATAATGCAATGACATCATTAATGTATTATCGATATTATAAGCTTCTTTACCAACAGAAATACTTGTAAATTCTTCTTTTGTAAAGTATACGTATAATTGCATAGATGGGAATCGAACCTCTACTTGCATTTCAATATTGAAGTCATCAGCAATATGACCGTATTTATTTCCATCATCTTTTGTAACGTCTTTAATTAATAAACGTACTGGTAAATGGTCTACTCTAACAAAGTATTCTTCTCGAGCATTGACATTCGAACGCTTATAAGTAATTGGAATATAAGACCGACTATTCAAATAAGTTAGAAATTTTATTGGCTCACAGATTCTATCATCTTTAATTTTAAATCCTAAATCTCTTGCCATAAATAGCATCATTGGATATGGCATTACATAGTCCAAATCAACATCTTGTGATTCAGATAGATTTGTTCGAAATGCTAACTTCATGTATTTCTGTAAATCTAGTTGCATTGCTCTGGATGGAACTTTTACTCTGTAAGTGAAATTTAATAACATCATATCCATTTGCATCATAATATATTTTTTATTAACTGGATCTTGAAAGAAAGCTTTATCAATCTTTGTTGTGTTAATAAATTGGTCAAGTCCGAATAGATTTTGGTCAAGTCGGTCTCTATTATAATCATCGTCAATCGTTGGTATAATTGTTAGAGCAGCTTTATCGTCACTAAGATGAGACATGATTGCCTTCTTATCATATTTCATAATCTCACCAAAGACATGGCTACCGTCAATATGAATCCAAGAAAAGAAATCTTTTTCAAACTTTTTAAGAAACCAATGCTTCATATATTCTACACACAATGCATAGCTTTGATGTAATGGTGCTACTGTGATATTTCGATTCAATTGCGTATCTACAGTAACATCTTGAATCTTAATTTCTCTATAAGCCATAGTTACCTCCTTTTCTTACAAAAAAGAATGAGCCTTTCGACTCATCCTTCTTTTTCTTTAAATTATAGATAATACATTTATCTATCTTCTACATGATTAATCTTATAAAGATAAGGAGATGTATTCTCCAAATATTTATAAAATCTTATACCTGCATCATAGTTCGAGTTAAGTTGTTCGTCATTTACACTGTCCTTAGCCTGTAATACATAATACCATCTACCAGGTATACTAGATTGGTCTATCCTTACAACAATACAAGGAATAAATGTGTAAGTTTCATTAACCTCATCAAAGATGTCAAGGTCAAGTACATAACACTCTTCACCCATTGATAACATTACTGGTTCTTTTCTGCAAAGATTCTCATCTTCAAAGAACCATTGTCCAATTTTGTCAATTCCGTTCATTTTTCAAAACTCCTTTATTTTTATTTGATTACATTGTAATCATTATAATAGTATATAATTAGAACTTATTTATCATATCTCCGAGAACAACAACTTTCCAACTCTGACCAATATTTGTATTAGATGCAATACCAGTAGATATATCAACACTTGTATCGTCTAATAATGAATTACTTGGTCTAGGATAGTTTGGTACAGATAGACCTGTACTAGAATCAATTACTTCAAAAGCCTTTTCTCCTGTATTTGGATCATACACTACAACAGTTTCAATATTAGGATTATCACCCAAAATCATTCTGTTTTGTTCAGGAGATAGATTGCTCATATAGTTTTGAAAATTTTGTTCCTCATTAACTTGAGAAGTATTTACTCCATTCATATATGCATTCATATTTCCACCAATGTTAGAAGATGTATATTGCATCATTGGATTAGAGCCAGCATTTACAGGAGTATTAATATAAGCATTGTACATATCAGTAATAAATTTATCATCATCTTGTTGGTTTGCTGCAGAGTTCTTAATGTCCTTAACTCGCTGTAATTCGAGCTTATGACAATTTGTCTTAACAGCATTAATCTCCTTTATTGCAGAAATTTTAGAACTTACTAAGTTACTTGCAGTAGAACATAAATCAGAAATGAACTGATATTTTCCCTTAAGTGTCTTAGATTTTCTAATTGTATCAAGTTCATTCTTAATATCATTTGCTAATACATCCAATTGCATAATAGAGTATTTAAGCATATTATTTGTTTCATCATAAGTGTTTTCATATGGTTCGGATGATTGACACATAGGAATGTCAGATTGTTGTTTATGATGACTTGGTGTTATTTCAATAACTTCGGTTGATTGTTGTTCACTTTTTCTAGGTCTTCCTCTTTTTCTTTTCGGTGGAGTAGATTCTGATGGAGTTTCATCAGAAGTAGTAGATTGAGTAGATAAAGTAGTATTATTAGAAGAGCCTCGTTTAAGAACATCATCGTTTAAGATAGCCATGTTATTTCCTCCTTTGTGATTTTATAGAGATGTTTTTCTTATAAATCGTTAATATTTGTTAACATTTAAATAAGGTTGGAAGACCTTAAATCTGGTTGACATGATTTTCCTCTTGTGAAGTTTGTTTGTTTTCCTCTTGTTAATTTTATTTGGATATCTCCACAGTTCATTCTGTGGAGATAATTTTTTCTTTTACATCAGAGAAAACAAATATATAAATAGATTGAAAGAACGTATTACGTTCGTTGATGATTAGGAGGCTAAATATGAAATATTACGAAGATGATTTTTTGATAGGTCAATATCCAAAAGGATATCCGTTATCTTTATTAAACACGATTTACCATTACCCAAAGAAAGATCCGAATGGGAAATGGTTATCACCGGCAATTGATTTGATTATCAAAGATATTCGGTCAGGTGAAAAGTTTTTGGAAACAATAATTAATCCTGAGTATGAATATTATATGCTACTTGATGGAAAAGAAGTTCCAAGATATACTTTGGAATATGCAATGAAAGAAGATTGTAAACGAATCATCACGCCGTTTATATCTCTTCAAAAAGACATTGCAGACCGATTAGGAAAAACAAATGAGTTCTTTGAAAACATTCGTAATCGGAATCGAGCTGCAAATAAAGTGTTATGTAATTATAACCCAGCGATCCTGATGTCTGATATGGATATTGAAGATAACATCAGGTTTCAATTTGCGAACTCATATGAGAATAGTTATACCAAACCATCGAAATCATTTCTTGATATTGAAGCTGATACAATTGATTGTAAGGGTGAATTCGTAGAACTTGGTGAATGTCCAATCAATGCAGTATCATTTATTGATGATCAGTCCTTGGTTGTTCATTCATTCTTATTACGAAATAAAGAGAATCCATTGATTGAGAAATTTGAAAAAGAATGTAATAAACCATCATTGAATATGCGATTACGACAATTCTTAATCGATGCGGTTGGTGGAGAGAAACAAGCTTGTAAGTATAAGATTGATAAGATGACTGTTCAATTTCATTTCTATGATGAAGAAGATGAGATTGTTTTATTAAAACACCTATTCAATTATATTAACAATATCAAACCAGATACTGTGCTAGCATGGAACATGGCATTCGATATTCCGTATATCATCCAACGAATTATCAATCTTGGATATAATCCAAAGGATATTATGTGTCATCCAGATTTCAGATATAAAGAAGTAAATTACTTTATTGATGAGAAGAATAAGTTTAATTATGAAGAAAGAAATGACTTCGCAAAGATTAGTTCATATTCGGTGTATCTTGATCAGATGATTCATTTTGCGTCTAGACGAAAGGGACAAAAAGCGATTGAGAATTATAAGTTGGATTATATCGGACAGATTACTTGTGGTGTAAAGAAACTTGATTATAGTCATATTACAACGAAACTTGCAGAATTACCATATAAAGATTATGAAACATTCGTATTCTATAATATTATGGATACAATTGTACAGTATTGTATAGAGTTTAAAGTAAATGATATTGACTCTGCATATAATAATGTATTGTTAGACAATACTCGTTGGTCAAAAATATATCGTCAAACTGTATATCTTAAGAATCGAGCAGCAAAGTCATATTATAGATATGGAATGATTATGGGTAATAATACAAATCAGAATACACCGAAAGAAAAATTCCCAGGTGCATTTGTTGCAGACCCGAAATATAATAGTGATTATTCTAAGATGAGAATTAATGGTATTCCAGTATCTATCTTTAATAATCTGGATGACTTTGATTATAAGTCTTTGTATCCATCAATCACATCTGAATTTAACATGTCGCAGACGACATTGATTGGGCATGTTAATATCCCAGAAAAGGTATATGAATTTGAAAATAGATTTCATAGAGATGAAATCAAATGGAGAAGAGAAGCTCAATTCATGGATGATTTACAGTCACATAACTGGATTGAATTCTTTAGTCGTTGGTTCCATTTTGCTGGTTATGAAGAAATGTATGATGACATCATTGAGTATTTCACAACAGTAAGACGACCGAATGGTATATTGACGTATCATGATTTTGACGATGTATCCAGAAAACCAGAAGTTGATAATCGTGGATTGTTTATTAATTGTAAAAATAAACGAGATTTGAAGATTGTTAATGCAATGGCTTGTGGAGATAAGTCTGTATTTGAACAACCTAAATTTGATTTCGATAAGTCTGATTTTAATAACTTTACTGAAATCTATAATAGTCTTAAGGATGGTTATTTGTATAGTAAGCCTAAGGAGATTGGAGCATAATAAATGGATAACATATTTGGAGAAGAACTGAAAAATAGTGGGAAGATTTTTATACCATATATAAAAGATATGAAACTAAAATCTACCAACGAATATTTCTATATCATAAGAGATAATACACTTGGAGATGTTTTGTTTGTTAATAATCCTGGAAGTGTGATTTTGATTAATTGTGATAACATTCATGAGAAGTATCTAAACAAGATGTATTCAGTTAATGCAATCTTAGGAAAGACAGTTGGATATGAAACAGAAGTTGGGGTTCTTGAGAATATGGATTATATCACAAAGTTTAATGCAATCCAGTTATTCGAGAAAGCTTTGAATTCTTTAAAATCGATTGTTATGGACATCGCAACTGCTAATGATATAAAAAATATATCTGGTCTTAATAATGACGAAATGTTTTACAACAATGTATTATTAAACAAAGCTGCTGATGGAGTATCAAAATATATTTTAGATAATCGAGCTATCTACTTGGCTCCGAATATGCTTCCTGGAACTAAGAAGACAGACTTAGATGCTAAGATATATTATACAAATGGTAATTCGTATTTTCTAGTAGAATTCATATCCCACAAATCTAAAGACGTAAGAACCTTTATGAAATTTTTATGTTTATAACAAAAAAAGAACGCACTTGGCAATAGTGCGTTCTTATCTTTTTCAGTTGAAATTCTTATTCGACGATAATTAAATCTTTTTCAGAATTCTGAGATTCATCATAGCAGATAAATCCTTCTTCTGTATTTTCGTCAAATGTGATTCTTTCTTTCTTTAATAATGCAATCAAGCTGATTGCATTTTCTTCCCATTCATCTTTGTCTGCTTCAAAGATGAATGTTTTTTCATCAAATGTTCTGTCAAGATCGATATCCGACTTGACATATTTGATTTTGGTTGCTTTTAAAAACTTTTCGAACGTTTCGTTCATTCTTTTGAGATAGTTTTCGGTAACATGTACCCCCTTTCTTACTGTGTTGGTGACAACAATGTTGAACATTGTTTCTACCATTGTAGCGTGCATTGTATCAGTAACTGATACTTCATTCAGCACAGCTTCAAAGGTAAAGCCGTTTGTCGTAGCGGAAGCGATTGCATTGTTTGTTGCAGTAGTTGTGTTGGTCATGATAATAGCCTTTTCCCTTCACCCTGGGAACGTAGAGTTTCTACGTCTGATGCTTGAGGTTTCAGGTATGCATCAACCTGTTTTCGATATAGAATATAGCTTATATTACTATCTCTATTCACTATAATTATATATAAGTGAATATACGCAGTTTTACAAAGTCATTACAATTTACTCATTTCAACAATTTAGTAAATATTAAAAGGAGGTATACTATATGGCTAAAAAGGATGAAAAGAAAAGATCATCTACTAGTATTATCAATAGACTTTCTAATACAATTCAAAATAGTCTAGATAATCTATATAGTAAAACATACTATTCACAAGCATCTAATAAACAAGACCTTGAATCGATTAAGAATAAACTAGACTCTTCTATAGATAATATTGTATCGGTTAATATGGATAATACTGGTAGAGGTACAATGAGTACACTCTATTCTAGAATGCAACAACAAGGAAGTTCTATTAAACCTGGAAATAAAGAAGGTGGACAAAGTCTTGAATCTCTTATTAACGACAGTCAAGTTATTGAAGCTGGATTAATGGGCTTTATTAATGATACAACTACTGTATTTGATTATGATAATAAGATTGATACGATTCTTAAATATATGCCAAGATTACAAGAAGCGTTGGATACTAGAAAAGATAATGTATTATCTGCTGACCATTTTTCTAAAGACTTTATCAATGTGACTTCTTCAAGTATTACAAATGATTCTGAAACTTATAATGAACATATTAAGTTTATTAAGGAAACATATAAATTCCAGGATTTAACTGATGAAATCTATGACCAGGCTTCTAAGTATGGAGAAGCATTTGTATATATTGTTCCATATAAGAAAGCCGTAGCAAGATTATTAAAGCAAAAGAATAATACTCGTGCTGAATTGGATATTAAAGAGCACACAATTATTACAGAATCTGGTAATATTGAAATGGATAAATTACCAAAAGAAATTACACCAGAAATGTTTGAACAAGCTGGATTAAACAATATACAACTTGAATGTTATACAGGTGCAATTAATTCTGTTGTAGAAAATATTATGCGATTTGAAAAAGCATCTCGTTCATTAAACGAGATGTCGTTAAATTACGAAGGTGCAGATTTTTCTGAGGAAACAATCGAAGAATCAGCTAATAATATACGAGATGTCGTAAAGGGAAGATTCCAGAAGACAATTAAAGACGATTTGTCTTTTGAAGGATTTGATGACAGAGGTCAAGAAGGATTAGTAGATAAGAATAAAGCAAAGAAGAAATCAAAAGACGATAGATATATTAATGTCCCAGGTACAATTGTAAAGATTTTGGAAAGAAAACATGTTATTCCAATTTATATTGAAAATTATTGTTTTGGATATTATTATATTGAAGTAGATGGTCCATATAATCCGGTAGGTGATTATGATAAGATGCAAGACCCTACAATGTCTTTAAAAGGTTCTAATTCTATTTTGTCTACAAATAGTATGCTTGACCAGTCTACAAAACAAAACAATATTATTCGTTATATTGCAAACCAAATTTCTAATTTCATCGATGCAAAATTTATCAATGCAAATCAAGACTTAAGAAACGAAATTTATACAGTTCTTAAGTTTAATTATGATAATAATAGTTCCCATATGAATAAGGTTCGAGTTACATTTATCCCACCAGATGATATGGAACATGTCTATTTCAAAATGAATGAAGATACCCATAGAGGTATTTCCGATTTAGATAAAGCAATGTTCCCAGCTACATTATATTGTGCAAATTATATTACTCATGCAATTTGGAATATGACTAGAGCACAGGATAAAAGAGTATACTATGTAAATCAGACTGTTGATACAAATATATCTAAAACACTTCTTAATACCATTAATCAAATTAAAAAAGGTAACTTTGGTATCAGACAAATTGAAAATATTAACCATATCTTGAATATCACAGGTATGTTTAATGACTATATTATTCCTAGAGGTCCTAGTGGTAATTCTCCAATTGATTTTGAAGTTATGCAAGGACAATCGGTAGAATATCAAACTGAATTTATGACAATGCTAGAAGAAATGTCTGTAAATAGTACAGATGTTCCGATGGAAATGATTCAGATGAGAAATACTGTAGACTATTCTTCTCAGTTAACAATGTCATCTAGTAAGTTCTTGAGAAAAGTATATAATAGACAGAGTAAGTTTCAGATGAATCTTACTCGTATTTTCAATAAAATTTATAATAATGAATTTGATGATAATATTCAAACTTCTGTAATTTTACCACCTCCAATGTTCTTGAACATTACAAATACAAACCAAATGATGACAAACGTAAATGAATATTCTCAGAGTGTCGCACAGTTAATTCTTGACCCTGATGAAGAAGAACCGGTAAAGAATGAAGTAATTCGTGAGATTAATAAATTTAATCTCGGTTCTTATCTTAATATCCCTGAACTTGAAGATATTGCACATAAAGCAAAGCAACGAGTTGCAGCTGAGTCAAATGAAGATAGTGGTGAAGAATAAAAATATCCCAGATGGATTTCTCCATCTGGGAATTTATTTTAATTATTATCACCACTAGTTTTATAAGTATCGTCAGTTAAATGTTCTTTGCTTTGCATCGAAGATACGACGTTCTTATAAACATCCAAATCACCGGTAGGTTTACCATTAGAAGTACCAGGAGCATCAGTTGAGTCTACATATGCAGCAGTCGGATCCGAAATTACGGTCTTCATGTCGTCGCTAGAAACAACACGACCTTCACTTTCACTCCAATAATTCGGAGTAGCGAACTTATCAGTTTCATTACCTGCATCAACACCAGCTTTAGCAATTGCAGAATATCTAAAGTTGTTGCTATCAACGATAATTCTAGAATCGGTGAGGTTCTTAGGATTACGCATAGCTAACAACATATCTTCAGCCTTCTGATATACATAGTCGTTGTTGATGAAGAATCCGTTAAACGACAAGGAGATTTCAGCGAATGTAATATCACCCTTATTACCACTATACAAATCACCATAGTTTGCAGTTGTAGGTTGACAAGCAGCAATCAAGAATGCACGTTCAATCTTAGTCATTGTATTATCAGTGATGAAATACATGAATGTGAAGCATTCTCTATGTGGACCTGGGTCACTACCACTACGGTTTGGACCATCAATGCCCTTGAAAACCCAGTCGTCGATAAGACCATGATAATGCTTAACCTGAGTGTCTGGGTCTTTAATACCAGTTAGATATAGTTCGTGTGCCTTAGTAAGGATAGAACCAGAACGTTCATAGTACTGTAACGAGAAGTTAGAGTTAGAAGCTTTGGTAACCTTATTAATCAATTGAATCGATCTAATACCGTTGGTAATTTCACCACCAGATTCACCAGTGATATTATCAATGTTATCGATACCACGGAAGTCATTTTCAAGAATATGGACATAGTTGTTGACGATAGTTTTTACATTATCATCTCTAGCAGCTAAGTCTTTCAAGAAGTCAGGAATAGAAACAACTACTAAGAATGGATAACCTTTTTCATACAAATCCCATTGTTTCAGGTTACTGAAGTCTGTAACGCCTCTCATAAGGTTGTAGTTCAAAAGTTCTCTAGGAGTCTTCAATCCCTTAAATGCACCACTATTTGCTACAGAAGTGGCTGTGTTATGAGTTGCCATAGACTATTCCTCCTTTCTTATACATTTGTAATAGTGCTAGACAAAGTAGAGTAATTAAGTGCAGTTAGTTCAAAGATTTCAGCTTGAGCAAATGGCTTAAATACAACTTCGATAGCAGCATAGAAAATCTTACTTTCGACAGCGTTTTCATCTTGTACATACTTGAACTTGACATCAGCAAACTTGTTCTTCCAAGGTTCCATTGCAGCTTCAACAGCGTTCTTATATACAGACAAATCATTTGCTGTAATAAACTGATATCTTGCAGATGGACAAGCCTTTCTAATAGCCTGCATCATCAAGCATACAAGAGCAACGTTATTCCAATAAGAGAATTCGCTTTCAGTCGGATTCATGGTATATTCAGTTTCGATAGAGAATCTATCATCATAATAACAGCCATAGTTAACCTTAAGGTCACACATAAGCTGCTTTTCATTAATAATAGTTTCGTCTTCAGACGGATATACACCACCGATGTTATTCAGAGATGTCATTTCACTAGTTGGATAAATCTTAGGAATATAGTTGATACTACCTTCGATAGCATTATTAATTGTGATACCGTTAGAAATACCAGCGAATACCTTACTTACGTCATTAGCAAAATGATTGATATACAAGTTCGATAGACCATAAGTTGCTGTTACAGAAATAACCTTGTTATCATATGGGTTACGAATCTTATAATATAAGCAAGTCAATGCGATATGCATATCTCTTACATAGCTATAACTATTGTTTTCTTCAGTCAATTCCAAACCACCAGAAGTAGATGGAATCATATCATAACAATCAGCATAGCTACTTACATTACCGATACCCATATCCATATAGCACATAAAGTCACCTCTATATGCAGCAAGTCTCTGAATAGCAAGCTTTGTTCTAGTAGAATAGTTTGCATCGAAAACTGCATTAGGGAAGTATACGTCAAGATTGAAGATATCCTTATCAAATTCACCAGAGAAGAATCTTCTATAATGTTCTTGATACATAAAGTCCTTAGAATATGGAACATATACTGTTACTGGAGTAATATCAGTGGATGCTGTGAATACATAACCAGTAAATGTAGTCGGAATATTTGCACCATTTTCTAGAACATTTGCTTTATGTAAAGTATTTTCATTATGAGATAACAGATACTTCTTACCATCAGTAGATTTTGTACCATTCTCATAATATTCAACTTCACGCAAACCAAGAATAACTTCAATAAAGTTACTAGCTACTACAGGTGCTAAACCAATGTCACCTTCTGTTGCAGAAATAACAGTACCATTCTTCTGACCAGTAAGCATAATCAAAGTTGAGATTGCTTCATATTCATCCTGACTATACACATTATCAGATTCGTCAATTACGATGAATGGAACAATTTTTTCAGTCTTTGCAGCATCTGCTGTTCTAGACAGACAATAACCATCAGTACCCATTTCAAGTCTTTCAAGAAGTCCTTTTTGTTGTCTGATATAGTTATAAAAGTAGTACTTAACCTTTGGCACGTAATCCTTAGTTGGGAGAAGTGTCATATTATCGCTATCACAATATGCATTTACAGTAATAACATCACTATCAAATACATCCAAATGTGCATAGTCATAAATATAAGTATTTCTCTTCAGGATTGTAGAAACCTGATAAGAATTGAATGCAGGATAAGAACCATTCAACTTATGACCAAACAGAATATCGTTGCTTTCGATAATTGTATTGTCATTAGAACCCATAATCAATTGCAATGTTTCCAGCAATGCATCATAAGATTCATAATAAGTCTTTACAGAAATCTGTTTGGATACATAATTAACAGCAGATTCAATGTCAAAAGAATAACCAGTATTATTGTTTCTTGCATATGGATTCAAAGAGAAAGAGAACTTCTCCAATTTCTTAGCAGTTGCATAGTTATATACAGACAATGAATACAAAGCCTTCTTAAGTGTCATAGAAGATGCTGCATCATAATCGATAGAAATCGACTTAATAGATTGACCACGACCATTATCAAAGATAGTGAACATCGGGAATACATATTCACATTCTACATACCCACTATTCTGAACCATAAGGTCATTCATAAGACGAATTGTAGAAGTATAACCGTGTGTCTTAACTTCTGTTGTAGCTACATCCGAATCAATGATAACAGCAAAGATATTAGCATTATCAGCATCGAAATCAGCATCTAACCAATCTTGATGTACATCAACAATTTCTTTTAACTTAGCTTCTGCTTCATTGGCCTTACAATAAATAATTCTTTCAATCGGAATATTCTTTTCGACCGGCATTTTATAAGTAACTTGAGTTATAACAGATTCAAACTTTATTTTAGCAGCAGTAGCATCTTCTTCTTTTGATTTCTTAAGTTGATAAATAGTCCATCCGTTGATATGATTAGTAGAATCGATTCCAGTTCCTTTAACACCTTTACCAGCATCAATGATATCCATTTCTGCATCAAAGTTACTAGAGAAAGTCTTTTGAACTTGATAGTTCAAACCAGTTGTAATGGAACTTACTTTGCGAACATCGCCTTTACCATCAGCTTCAACATCAACTAGCTTACCGTCTTTATTATAATAAACAGACTGAGTAAAACCACTAAGGATTACATCGTTTTCTGTTTTACCATAAAGCTTATTTAAGAATTCAGCATTTGGTGTATTTTCATTGGCAATAACGTCTTCAATATAATTCTTATATAAGTCATATCTTTCTTTATATTCAGAAACTTCAGACTTAGCATACTTATATTCATTTACATTGTCAATGCTAAATACCATAGGAGCGATCGAATATTTAGAAGTCTTATTATCATCAAATGTAATCGACTTAATAAGTTCTGGATATGTTTCGTCTACAGTAATCTTAGCATTCTTATACTTAGTTAATACAACACCAAGTGTAGCATTACCAAGAGAAGCATCATCTAACACTGCTCTTTTTGCAAGTAAAGCTGCACCATTATTTACATTCATAGATGCTTGGAATAACGGTTGACCATACTTTTTAAAATCAATGTTGTCCTGAGTACCATATCTAGTGTAAAAGTCTTCACCAGAGGTAAGAGTAATTCCTTCAGGTCCCTTTACAGATGCAAAGGTAGTTAAATATTGCACTGCATCAGCGGTATTGGCATTAGATACAGGAACAACAGCTGTAGCCTGAGAATTATCATGCACTTTAAATTGAGTGCCAGGATATCTACTCATGTTTTATCCTCCTTTATAAAATAAATTAAAAATGTGTGTGTTAATCTTATATGTTATTTAATGTGGTATTTATGGCTATAGCGTTAGCTATGACCTTTATCAATATGTTAAAATATAACCACCTTAATCCATCATAATTTTCTCTAGAGGAGAATCCTTTTGAGAATCTACTGTAATCGAAGAGATAACAGCTTTATCCCACTCTTCTGCTTGTAACGCTGTAAATGGAGATGTACTTCTAGGAATATCCTTAATTGACATCCATTGATAAGCGTTCATATCATTCGAATCTTCCAATCTAAATGGTTTATCAATGTCTTTTCTAGAGCGACATAGTTCACTAACAACGACACCGATTAATTGTAACGAAACACTGTACTTATTTCCAGTTAACTGTATATTTCTAATGAAATAGTTTTGTAATTCATTATACGGCAAGTTATTTGGTAAAGCACCAGTGTCCAATGCAGAATACCAACGCTGAATATTTTCAGCATCTTCTGCAATATTATAATTTACAACAATAACACCATCTTTATGATATTTTAAAATTCTATAATCATCAGGTTTGTTATTAGTTGTAAGCTTAATTTGTTTTGCAATTTCAATTTCATCTGGTTTTGTTAGAAATGAGATTGGGAATTTAAAAGTTCTTAATTTTCCAATCGGTTTGTCATTCTTATCAAAGATAGCATAAGATAACATTCCGAATAAATTAATGCATTCTCCTTCAAATACAGCAAGTTTGTTGGAGAAATACTTTTCAGGTACATAGAATTTGAATGTACCATCATTAGCAAATAAGTATGAATCACCTTTTACTTTAATGAAGCTAGGCGTATCCATTAATACCATCTCCTTACATTTATAATTATTGAAATGTTAAAGAAGTAAAAATGGAAGGAGGGATTATAAAAATCCCTCCTAATGTTTTATCTTCTTACTAAAACAACAGCAATTGCTGTAGTGATTTCTGTATCTGTATGAAGTGTAATCTTCTTACTTTCAGGATTATAACTCCATTTCAAGTCAGCTGGAACTCCTTCAATTGATACATTAGTTTTTTGGTCTTTATTATAAATATTTGCTATTAATTCATTATAAACAAATTTGTCTTCGGATTCTTTATCTTCATTCTTACAAACCACTAACAATTCATAAGTATGACGCCAATCATAATCTTCTACAAGCTTAGGGAATAATGCTTCGGCATCTAATGTAGTAGTACCTGCTTCAACAGACGTTACATCAGACTTCCATAAATAAGTACCCCATTTATTCTTACCACATAACATAGCTTCTAGAATTTGAGAGACTGTCATTCCTTTTAAAGAATCTCCTACTTTTAAATCACCAATAGCAGTTTTAACTGTAGAGTTTAATACAGTTCTACCACTATCAGTTTCACAAGCATATTCTTCATCATCCATATTGAGGTCTGGATACATCATTAGCTTTACAAATCTGGCAAATGTCATAGAGTCTAATTTAGTGCCCTTTTTAATACCACCTACAGAAACAGTAGTACCTTCTTCTGATAAATCTCTGAAGATATCTGCATCTGCGATATGAGCAAGAATATGATTTAATTCATGCTTTGTTACATATGGACCATCATCATGACATTCAAATGGGTGAATGTTATGGTCTGGGTGACAATGACATTCTGGTTTATGATGATTATGACAATGATGACCAGGAGCTAAGTATGTATTTGGTACTGGAATTGGAGATGCTGGTTCAGCACCAAGAGTCTCATAATCAGGAACATATGGACCAGGAACTGGCATATCAGAATACGGTCTATTAATTACAGTAGGATGTTGATGATATTTCTTAGGTTCTGGTGGTTGCGGTTTTGGACAATCACAAGTTTTAATTCCACAAACTAATTCAGGTTTATCAGAATCAATGAATACAGTCGGAATTTGATTATTCATAATTAATACCTCCTTTAATATATAATAATAGCATGATACGTTCCAGAAGATATTCTAGTAATACCATTGAATGTAATTGTAATTTTATTCGTTTCATCTTTTATATTAGCAAATATCATCTCATTTGAATTATTATAAACTTGTACAACAACTGCTGGTGTTGTATGTTCTAGTTCAATTTCCCATACACATTTGTTATCTGTTCCAGTAATAGTAGGGCAAGAATAATCTGCTTTTGTAACAGTACCAGCAATTGTTTTAATTGCACTATAAACCGCTGCTGATGTAACTAAATTGTTTGAAGATTCTGTTACTTCGGAATCAATCTTAACTCCAACAATTGTTCCATCAGACATAATTTTAAGTACAGAATTTCCTTGTATCTTTTTAATCGAAGATACAATACCACTGAATTCAGATACAGCTAGAGTCACATAATCTACTACAGCTTTAGAACCAGCAGCATTATCATTTGTAGATTGGTCATTAATAACACTATCAATCTTAATTGTAGTTCCTCCACTACCTGTTCCAATGACAATCCATTCTTTCCCATTGAAGTATTTTAATTTTTCTTCAATTCGATTATAAATCATCATGCCTTCATCTTTAGAAGACACAGAAGGATCGGAATCCACTTTATGAATAACCACATTTAAAATTTGGTTTTTAGTCATGTCAAGTTTTGTTAATACTTGCATAATATCACCTCTTTCTAAAGATAGAGATATAATGAGGCTTTTCTTCATCAAACATAATATAGCGTATCCAATCATCTAATACAATTGCGAGAATACTAATAAAGAACCAGAGTATTGTAAATGGTAAACAAATTTGTCCTAGAATATTAAACGGCATATTAGAATAATCCCATATATTCCAGTCTAAATATAAATTTACAATACATCCGGTTATGAATTCACATATTGTAATACATCCTGCACCTAATAGGGCTTGAAGTTCGATTGGTGTTTTCCAAGGTAATATCTCATTAATTAATCCAATCAGAATAAAACAAATCGCTCCTAAGATAAACATTGTCCAATGACTTCTACCTCTAAATAAAACTTCTAGTGCTACATAAGTAGACCCGCCAATCCAAGATAATACAATATATTCAAATATTTTATTCATTACTTTCATTTGTATCACCACCTGTAGTAGTTGCTTTACTATTACTAGATACAATTGTATTTATAATTTTTTGATACTCGTCTTTTAATTCAATTCCATAATATACTTTATTGACATCATCTATATTATCATATTCTAGAATCTGATGCTTTAAAAGATTAAAGTATGTTGTATGATAAACAACCCAACTAGTTGCAGTCTTGGTTAATGCTAGCATCTCTTCAGGCTCAAAGATTCTACAAATTTCACCATCAGCATGATAAGGAACTTTATTACCTAATTGTGCCATAGCACTTAATGCAGATATATTAATTTGATCAGTTGTATTTAAGCGATATCGTTTACCACCATATTCTACACCATTAATAATCATAGACTGAGAAATAAGACTAACTTCATTAATTTTTCTTTGTTTTGCCTGTGTTAGCAAATCATTATCATCAGAAATATCCTGTTGAATATTATTAATCGAATCTCTCATCAATTGTCTATTTGCACAGATTGAAGATAGATCGCTTTCAAATGGAATACCAATCATAAAGTTTTCTAGATTCTTTAATACTTTATAATCAGTATTAGCAAGACTAGTTTGCATATCTTCAATTTTATTTTGATTCTCTTTAATTTTATCTTGTGTAATAGCAGATTCTAATAGAATTTCTTTATTAGTTTCTACAAATTTATTAATTGTTTCTTCAGTAGAGTTTTCTGTAAAAATTTCATATTCATCACAACTAACTTTACTTGTAGTAATAGCAGTGATGTTTTCTCTAAATGAAATTTTATAAATTGTTTCTGTTACTTTAGTAATCTCTATAGGAGATATATCATTATTATAGATTCTTTTCATATTATACCTCCTTATTTGTTTATAATTACAATCTTATTTATTATTGCTTCATTACCACCTGTATGTGGTGTATTAATATATAGATAATAATTTCCAGACAATGCAATATTTTCTAAGTTGAAATATAGAATTAGTTTAGTTAAATTATTATGTGTAGAATTGATTGTATTTGGAAATTGTATCTGATACGAGTATACAAAATCATTATTATTAATTTTGGTTTCAATATCATCAACTGAATCAGCTTGAATAAAATTAATATTCAATGTTGTGTTAATCCATGAAGACACATATCCTCTAATATATAATAATACTGTACTAGAAGTGATATTAATTGGTGTTGTAAAGTAGAATCCGTAGTTATCATCACTATTATCGTTTTTATATGATATACCACTAATTAGATCACTATTATTAGTATTATATGCCATTGCTGATATAGTATTATAGACATAAGTTCCAATATCAGCATAAGCCGTTCCCATTTTTGTTTTAATTAAACCTTTCCAATTAGAAACAATTGTTTCTTCTGATGCCTCAACATCGCATTCAAATACTACTTGTTCACTAGAAGAACTTCCGCCACTACCTTCATATATACCAGTAATACCAAATATTTCTACACCTTTTCTAATATTTCCAGGAACGAGTTCAGTATCTCCTGAAATAGAAATACCATTATAAAATCCAGCTTGTAAGAATTGATCTTTTAAGCCAGGTGTAATACCGGTTTCATTTTCTACAGTATATGCATTACCAGTTACTTTTTCTCCACCATTTATATAGGCAATCTTACCTGATTTAATATCAGTTTCTGTTGCGGTTGCTTCAGTTAATTCATCAGCACCTGCATGAGTACCTGTAACACCAAATATTGTAATATCAGTTTTAATATTTTCTGGAAGTAAATTACTATCTCCAAGAACAGTTTGTGTTCCAGAAAGATATTGTCCAGAAGATATAATCTGATTTTCAGTAGATGGAGTAAAAGTTTGTTTATCTTTAGATGGAATTATACCAGTTACCTTTTCTCCATTCACATAAGCGGTTTTATTTAATAAGATATCACTAGATGCAGCGGTAGCATCTGAAGTAAAAGTACCAACTTTTTCAAATAAAGTTACACCTGTTTTAATATTCTCATCTAAAAGATTTTCATCACCTTTTATAGTTTGATTACCGGAAAGATATTGACCAGAAGATATAATCTGATCCTCTGTTGATGGAACATATGTAGCAGTTGCTTTTAACTTGATTGAACCTGTAACTTTACTACCTTTTACATAAGCAGTTTTATCTAATAAAATATCATTAGATGTAGCAGTAGCATCTGATGTATCTAATCCACTACCAGAATTTATTTGTAATACTTTAGGAACTAAAGTATTGAGTTTTTCACTTCTTGATGCAGTTACACCCTTTGTGTTTAAATTATCAACTAGATTATTCTTTTGAACAATCAATGTTGTCAATTGATCTGAAATAGTAGGCATAAATTACACCTCCACAACAGATGCGAGAACATCAGAAATATTACCGATAGTATCATTAAATACTTTAGAATCTATAATAGAAACCCAGTCAGTTCCATTATAATAATAATGTGTATTGTCAGTACTATTAAATACTAATCTTCCTACAAATAGATTAGAAGTTGGTAATGAACTAACCAATTCGAATCTACTGTCAATAAATTGGTTTGAATTCATTTTGACATTATCAAAAAATTCCATAACGCAACTCCTTTCATAAATAATGGTGAAAGTAAAAACTTTCACCATTTATTAGATATCTTCGAATGGATCATAAATGTGTTCAGGATGATGTGGTGGGGGAGGACAAGGTCTCTCATGACAATCACAATCTTTCTGAGTCGGATAATCCATTCTTCCATCAAAGCATACAATTGGTTTAATAGAGATAATGTTATTTACATATAATCTCAGTAGTTTACTTTCATATGCATCGGAATAATCTACGATAAGAGCAGAGATTGTGATTTCATGTGGTTTATCGATTAACTTTTCGATTCCTTTATTACATTCAAAATCCACAATTCTACCGGCAAATGTACAAATCCCTCTTGTAGAAGATACTGCTTTGATTTCATATGTTTCACCATCTCTAATATCAAATGTTTGGTAATGTCCATGACAATCAATATATTTAACTGTAAGTACAGTACGTCCAACAACACTTACTTTACCGTGATAATGTGGAACTGGTGGCTTCGGTGGTGGACAAGGTGGGCACGGTGGATATGGTGGAGGACAAGGTGGTCCTACATGATACCCATCAAACCGAGGTGTTTCTTCTGCGTAATAATAAATAGGCTTTTTCATATTATTACCTCCTTATAAAATTTTAGTATGAATCAGATAATAGTGATGAAGACTTTTTTAACCAATCTTCTGATCCAATTGAATCATCGAAACACTGAGTTTCTTCTAATGATTTTCGATAAGTACAACCTCTACAAAATTCATGTTCTCCACATTCTCTTTTGCAACAGAAAGCGTAAGGTGCACCTTTCATACATTCTTCACATACTAAAGCCATATATCAAAACTCCAATCTTTTATATTAAAATTTTATAGTTATGTTGTGGGTTATATAAGGCGTATATATTTGTAAAACTATGTATATTCATTTATATATAATTATAGTGAATAGAGATAGTAATATTACTCTATATCGAAAACAGGTTGATGCATACCTGAAACCTCAAGCATCAGACGTAGAAATTCTATGTTCCCAGGGTGAAGGGAAAAGGCTATTACCATGAACGCAAATACAACTTTTTATGCTTACACAACTGAAGATTTCGACGATGAAATTTGCATCTCTAGTATTCTTCCAGAAGATTATTTTATTCTTATTGGAGAATACAACTCCAAAGAAGCAGCTGAAAAGGCTGTTTCTGATTATAAAGAATATATCGAAAGGGAGGTTGAGAAAGCAACTGGTAACTTCTATGAAGAAGATTACTATGACGATGATGAAGATTATTATGATGAACCCTAATCAAAAGCATCATCTGTAAGGATTAAAGAAAGACTGACGTGAGTTAGGCTTTCTTTTTTTGTCTCTTTAACAATCTTATAAATTAATATGGAAGGAGAAACATATATGATTATAGATGAAGCAGTTAATATCGTTAAAAACGATACTGATTTTTTTACAGAAGCAAGTACACAACACTTAAAAACTTCTCTTTTGGATATGGAAAAGTTTGTTAAAGTGAATATGCTAAAAGAAGTTACTAACCCAGTATTTTTCAATGGTCCAACACCAACAGAAGATGGTTTATTATCAAATGAAATCTTTGGTATTACAAAAGCAGAACGTTCTGGTATCTTTGCTTATATTGATTTAGGAGGTTCTTTTTTCCATCCAATTGTATATAAGACTTTATGTAAGTTAAATAATAAAATTGAAAGTATTGTAAATGGTACTGAGTATTTTATCATTGATAGTAACGGAGAATTAGTGAAGTCTGATGATGGTAATACAGGTATTGATTGGTTAAGAAAGAACTTTAGTAAAATAAAATTTAAGAAGAATGATTCATCTTCTCGTAATAAAAGAATCGATTTTATTCAAAAGAGCAAAGACCAATTATGGATTACAAAGTACATTGTAATTCCACCATATTATCGTGACGTTGAATCTAGAGATAACGGTATTGGTGTGGGTGAAATTAATAAGTTATATAGTAGTCTGATTATGGCTACAAAATCATTGAAAGAGACTGCTGGTTTTGGCTTGACTTTAAGTGAAGTTACTAAAGCGAGAGTACAGAATATCTTACTTCAAATCTTTGACTGGTTTGGTAACGGTACTACAATTAATGGACAGGAAACCCCAGCAAATCTTCCTGGTAAAATGGGTCTAATTAAACGTGGTACATTGTATAAAACAGTAGACTATTCCGCACGTTTGGTAATGTCTGCACCAGATGTATCAGGAGAAGAAATAGATGATTTAATGATTGATATGAATCATGCTGCATTACCGTTAGCAGCAGCATTGTGTTGTTTCAAACCATTTATTGTATTCTGGTTAAGACGTTTCTTCGAAAATAGATTTGCTGGTAAAATGGAATATCCAATTGCGATTAATGAAAATGAATTTGTCTATGTTCCCTTGGTCGATTATCAGATAGCATTCTCTGATGTAGAACTAGAGAAACAGATTGAACGTTTTATTCATGGTTATTCTAATCGTTTTATTCCAATAGAACTTCCTGTAGATAAAGAAGAATTTGCAAGGCGAGTTAAAAATAACGAAGTAAAAACTTCTACTGGAAAGAAAGCTGATTTAAAGTCATTAAAATTTGGTATGTTTTTTGGTGGATATAGATTAAACAATGCTAAAGATTATAATAAAACAAAAAAGGAATACTCAGCTGATTTAAAAATAGAAAGAGGACTTACGTGGTGTGATTTGTTTTATATGGCAGCATGTGATGTTACTGAAGATAAGATGGTATTAATTACACGTTTCCCTATTGACTCATTCTTAAATCAGTATCCATCTAAAGTTAGAATCAAATCTACTGTAAAAACTTGTCCTATGGTTGTTCAATCTGGATTCGAAGATAATATGAAACTCTACAAATGGTATCCTGTTATCGAAGCAAAAGATTTAAATTCAAATACATCTCCTCTGTTTGAAGATACTCTTTCTATTTGTAACGGATTAATAGGTGCAATGGGGATGGACTATGATGGGGACACTGCTATTGTAAAACCAGTCTATACAATAGAAGCAAATCAAGAATGTGAAAAGCAAGCAAATGCTAAAATTCAAGTATTGGGTATGAATGGTTATGCAGTAAGAGATATTTCTAAAGAAAATATTCTTTGTCTATATGAATTAACTGTACAACCTGATGACTCAGTTAAATTTGTAAATCCAGAATTTTAAAATTACATATTATAAAAGTGATAGAATAAAAAATTCTATCAGTCAGAAAGGAGGAAGGGAAATGATAAACAAAGTAGGTGAAACTCATGGGTGACGGATTCATCGGCGGAATTCTAGATTAATGAAAAATTAAAAAATCTAGAATTAGATTTAAGAAAATAATTCCGGTAGGTTTGATAACCTACCGGCGTTATTTTTTATTCTTCAGTGTCGATGTAAGAATAATCTTCAATCTCAGGATTTTCAGGGTCTTCCTGGAATTCTTCTAGAGATTCAGAAAGAACAGTTTCTTGATCAACTTTTTCTTCAGTAGTAGGTTCTTTGATTGTAACCGTTTCTTTTTTCATTTCTTCAATTGCTTCTTTATTTTCTTCAACCTGTTGATTGAACTTTGCTCTCAGTTCATATCCTTCTAGTTCATTCTTATATGCTAGTAAGATAGACTTAAAGTTATCTCTTGTCAGTCTTACATTAGCACCACTCTTCTTATGTAAAGTTACTGTGGCATAAGCTGCTAAGCAATTTGCAATTTCAGAAGCATTATATTTTTTCTTACAAGAAGAATATCTTTGAATCATTGGAGCAATTGTCGTAACTGGATAATTCTTAGTTTCTACTGTACACATATATTTTGTAATCATTATATTACCTCCTTAATCAATAGATTCTCCATCAATCAATGCATCTAAATCATCATAAGGACAAAGAATATCTTCGATATCTTCAATCATATCTTCGTCTTCATTTAGTTCATCGATTGTATCTTGGAAAATATCTTCTTCACCATCAATATCTTCAATAATTTCTTCATCAAGCAAAGCATTGATTTCTTCATCATCTTCGAGATATTGAGATTCATCATCATAGCCTGCATCAACAGAAAGATCAACCATTTTATCGGCAGTTGTAGTAGCTTCAGTCATAATATCTCTTTCGGCTAATAGATACTCATCGACAGCATTTTCAACCATCAAATCTCTACCAGCATCCATAACATCTGTAATGATTTCATCAACAGTTACATCACGGAACATGTATATACCTCCTTACGCATTGAATATAGAATCTTCAAAAGTTTGATCATAATCAAAATATCTTTCTAATGAAGCTTCTTGTTCATCAGAATGATTTTCATAATCGCCATCGTGCTCAATTTTCGGAATATAAACTTGGAAATCTTCTGGTGTGATTTCCGATAAATCTACACCATCACAATAATCGGGGTCATCTGTATTCTTATCATCATCTGGGTTATTAAATTGCTTATTAATTACAGAAAGATAAGAATCTGATTGAATTTGATCAATTGTATCTACTTTTTCCATTACTTTATCTAAGATGTATGTAAATGGTGTATCTACATCTGTATCAGTTTCAAATACACTCTTTTCATCATTCATTATTTCGATGCAGAGGTCATCAATATAATTATCAACACAAGTAAAAATAGAATCGGATAGTTCATCATCAGCAACAACCATGTCTGTAACAAACTCTTCCATTAAATCATCTGGTGTAACTATATTTTTAAGTTCTTCAGACATATACATACCCTCCTTTATAGACTTTATTGGTATGTTAACTCATCAATTTTTTGATGCTATTCTCTAAACAAAAAATAATCATAGGGATACAGTAGAATAAATCTACTGTAGGTTTGAAGTTAATAGACTCTAATAATGGTATAATAGAAGAATCTATCTTAGAGTCATTCATATATCTTATAATAATATTCATATACGCATTCTCATCATATTCATCAAATTCTTCGTTTGTCTTGACTCTAGAAATTAGTTCAGAATTAATTGGATTGAATTTATATAATCCATTTCCATTATAATTAATCATAAAGTAACTTTCCAAAACAGATGCAAATAAAGAGTATTGATTATCAATCTCATTTGCAATACAAGCATTAGAAGAGAACTTTGTAATGCAATGCGTTTCTAATGCTCTGAACAAAGTATCAGCATAATCAATAGAGAATGTTCTTGGAACTGGAACTTCATGATGTACATAAATATATTCATTTGAACCATTTAGGATATCATTTCGTATCAAGAACTCAATCATGTAAGGATCATACAAATTACCATAATATCCTTCATAAGTAAATGTCTGAACTGCATCATTATAGAATAGAGCAATAAAGTTATTTTTCAATTGTACTAGGATATTATCCAAAGTATCAATACAATCATAACTAGTTTCCTTTATAATTGGTTTGAAACTTGTACCTACATTATTGATAATCATTCTATATGTTTCTGTTACTTGATTGTCAATATAATTTTTACCAGCTTGATCAATTGCTGCATCAAAACTATATATGTTATTGTCATTATCTATTGTGTCATAGTTTACTGTAGTAATTCTATATAGATAATCTTTTCCTGCCTGTTTTAATGAAAAATGGTCTCCAGGATAAGGAATCCAAGTGTTTGGAAGAATAATACCACTGATTGTTGGTGGCGATGTAGATAAACCTTCCTCATCATAATCAAGGTTAATTTCCATTTGAATCCCTTGGGAATAAAAGACTGCGTCTTTAATCAATTTATATCTCAATGGACTTGTCTTACCAACACTTGAATATTCTAATCCACTACCCTCATCTAATGTAGTGGCATCTTTATCAATATTATACCAATCACATAAAACAGGAGGTTTATTGTTGAATACATAGTTAGCAGTTTTTATCTTCTGTATCATACCAGAAGTAAGAGAATCAATTGTTTTTGTATACGATTTATTAATAAACTTACCAGCCATTGTATATACCTCCTTTATTATACTAATGTTGAAGAGCAAAAAATAAAGAGGCTGGATGTAAATCCAGCCCCCAATCATACGAGATTATTGTTTATTTTTTCTTCCCACATGAAATCAGATATTTTCCATTCAGGAACACCATAGTCTTTTTCATGACCATATTGATTATTGTGAATGAAGAATCGATACATTGGAAAGACTGTCTTATACTTTAGTATGATATTTCTAATATAAGAGTTTGATACATCCTTATCTGGAAATAGATGAATCTCTAAATAAGGAGTCACAAGATTTTTAATTGCCCACAAGATTGCATTATCATAAGCTTTACCTCTACCTGCAATATATAGACAGTTATCTGTACTCTTAATTAGATTATACTTAATACCAAGTACATCCATTGGTCCTTCTGCAATATAAACACTTATTTTTCTTGTAGTATCAATATTACATGGAAGAATATAGAAGTCGTTTTCAGCTGTATTCTTAAACACCTTATAATTGACATACTTACATCTCATTGATTCATGAAATGAATTGTTTATCTCAGGTTTATTGAATACAAGGTTTCTCATATTGACCTCCGAACAACTACGAGTCAAGAATCCAATGAAATAAGAATTCAATTGTTGCATGGCTTGTTCTGGTCTTGAGTAATATGAAATTCCATTTGCATTTAAAAGGTCAAAGATATTCAATACAATCTTATTATCAGCACAATCTTTATAAGTTAACTTTGTCCCTAACCGTTGATTGATATAAGCCAACTTAAAGTCAGTTAACTCATTCTGTGTGATATAATGATAGTTTAAATTGTATTGTCTATCTCTATCAGAAATTGTCTTCGTAGCATATCCTGGACCTCTATTTGCTTTCAATACACTATTATCAATAGCAGATGATATTCCACAAGTATCTAGAAAATACTGGTCTACAAAACCGTGTGCTTTACAGATAAAACAATTAAATCGAATAGGTTCATCTGATGAATCAAATGGACCTATATAAAGTTTTCTTCTTCTTTCTCCACATATCGGACAAGGTGCAGCTATTTCTGTACCACCAGATACCATAGTTGCATCATCAAGTGATTGTAAGAGAAACTCCTTGATTTGTTGTTTCGGTATCATTATCTTCACCGACTTTCTTATCAATATTTATTTCATATCCAAGTGCTTCTGCAATTCTGATAAGACTTCTTAAAGTATAAGAATTATCACCAGATTCGATATTGCTGATTGTCGCTTGAGATAATCCAGTCATATCTGATAGTTGCTTTTGTGTTAGTTTTTTAGACTTGCGAATATTAGCAAGTCTAGTACGGATAAACTTGTCTTGAATATATACATCTGTATTATTCATCTTCTTTGTCTTCCTTTCCAATTTCAACCTCATTAATTGTAATGACATTGTATTTGTATGTAGGAATATAATTGTCTTCAAGAATATCAGGAAATCCGCTATGAATGAAATCAGAAATATCCTCTTCAGACATACTAGACATATTGTATGGATTATTAGATAGCATACTAGGCATATCGTATGGGTCATTAAAATAAGCATGTACGTCAATTTTTTCTTTTTCATCCTCTTTCGGAATAATAATTAACACAATCTTCCCAAGCTGCACAATAGAATTTATCGTATGTGACACTTCAGAAATTTCTTCTTCCGTTAATGGTTCATTCTCACGATTTTTTAACAAATCGATCGGATAATATTTTTTGACACAAGCGATTGCTCTATGAATAAAGATTATTTTAGTTTCCTTTCCATTGCAATAGTCGTTTACAATTTTATCAAACTTCTCTTTAAACTGACTGTTGTTAAGGATTTGATCTCGAGTGGTTATATCTTTTTCAATTTTACCCGCTAAGTTTTGATTATATTTCTCTGTAACCTCCTGCATAAATTCTTTGTATGACTTAATCACTTCTAGATTTTTCATATTCTCTGAGATTTCGGCATACGGTTTGAGCTTGTCTTCTAGTTCTTCAACACGAAGACAAATCTTTTCAATATCGTTAGAGATTTTTTCGTTATAGATTGGGTCATCTGTTGTGCAAATCTCATCAGATATCGTAGATAAGATTGATCGAATATGATTTAAAAGAGAAACATCATCAGATGTAATATCAGTTGTACCATACTTACAACGAATAACAACTGCTTCTTCTTTGTTAACATACGGTGTTAAATACTTTGATTTTGCTTTAAATATACTATTGTTGTTAACACTAATAACAGCATATTCATCATGTCCCACTTTCTTTACAACGGTGACAAGTGTAGCAACATTTGCCATGTCTGTTTCATTCAGGACATCGAATAAATAGGTTTCTCCGATAACGATTCTTTTCTTATTAAACATAATAAGACCTCCATAAAATTTTTCTTTATAAAATAGAAGGGGATATCGAAATCCCCTCCTAAGTTATATTGCAATGATAAATCTTATCATCTCATCGATGATAATATCGTTTTCCATTACTACATCTTTACCATTATACTTACCAGCTTTTTCATTATCTTCATCATAATCGATGATTTTAAAGCTGCTAGATAGTGTTGTAGCAATCAGTGAGAAAATCTGTTTCATAATCTTCTCATTACCATTATACTTTCGTTTCAAAGCAGAGTAATATTCTGACTGTTCGATTTTCATAAGTTCTTTCTTACAAACACCGGTTCTCGTAGAAATCTTTACAACTGCACTCGAAACAATATACGGTAATAGTTTCATTCCACTTCTAAGAAGTATTCTCTTTCCAATTACAATAAGTGTAATATAGTCATCTGCGTTAATACTATTGATCGAAACAGTATCTCCAAAATACTTATAAAAGATATTGTTTACGAGATTCTGTTGAAACTTATTAACTAAGAATTGTCCATTCTTTATCAGAGCTTTTCGATAGAAATCGATTTCTTTCTTAGATACCCCACCTTCGAGTTTTGTTATCTTATCCATGATAACTTCTGCTCTAAAGTCATTTTGAAGTGCTAATCCTTCATCAGTCTTTTGAAGATGTGCTTCGAACTTATCAAATTGAGATGTGTTATCTTCACCATCTCTTTTTGATGAAGATAAGGAAACAAAATCATATTCAAATCCAATATCAGAAATATTATACTTGATATTATTTCTAATAGAAGAAATGTTATATGAAATGACGTTTCCTTTAAAGGTATATTTCGGGATTACCTGCATGATGACAATATCAATTGCATCATTTGCATTGATTGTTGGACAAAATCCTCGGATACTAGACATTTCCCATAAGATTTTGTTTGTCTTATAATGTGCATTCATTGTTGTGATAGCAGTTTCATACAACTTCTGAAAAATATCAGCAGGTTGTAATCCACGCTTTGCCATCACATTATAATCTTTATAGACATCAAACAACCAATTATACACAGTGAATATAATTTTGTTCACTGTATCTGTAGATGTGCTCAGTTTGTTCTTATAAACAAAGTGCATCAACAATGGAATCAATATATTCTGGAATATACTAATTTCCATAAGATACTTACCATGTCTATCACAATACTGAAGAGCTTCATTTGCTTTGTTCTTGTAGTTCAATTCAAGACTATAGTTATCTTCTACCATCTTCCAAGTTTTCTTGTAAATACTATCAGATAAGATATATGTCTTGATATCATTCAAGAAATTTTCTAGACTATATTCAGCGTGAACTTTATTACCATTTGCATCCTTGTAATCAATACCCATGTCAATTAAGATTTTGATACGATAGATGTAAAATAGTAGTTCGTGCTCTATGTCATAAAATCTCTCAAAGTAATTCAGATACTTAACAATGTGTCCTCTGACTTCATCTGAATTATAGCATCTTTTTGGTATCAATATAAAATTATCGAGAAGAATTGAATCTTCTTTTAAACCATAAAACTTTGATACCGGAAGAATTATGGCATTCTTTGTTTCGTTAAAAATTCTATCTTCTAGAAGTGGTGTCCATTTATCTACTTCTACCCAATAGTTTGTGCTGTGACAAATTTCTGCTATATCCATTATCTCTTAGCCTCCTATTAAATTTTATATGAAGAAATCTTCATACACAAATATAATATACAACCTTATCGCTTTTTAACCTTTTTGGCAGTTGAAGATCTAGAAGTTGTTTTTACATTCGAAACAGTTTTAGAAACTTTAGCTGGTTCTTGTTTTTTATCAGGTCCTAGAAGATTTTTAGACTTCACAATCTTACTAGATCTTTGTTTTTGCTCTTTGCCAGCTTTCTTCAATTCTTCTTCAATTTTTCTACGTTCCTGAAGCTTTTTATCGAAGGGAAGAATTGTATTTCTAATAGCAGTTATATTCGCATACTTACAATTTCTATTGAGAGTTTCTTTGTTGAACAGTCCATCTCTAACCATTATAAGATATGCATATATAATTCCTTTATTATATCCCATTGCATTATCTGGATTTCGCATCACAGGTTTTTGAGAGATACATCTAAAAGGAAGTAACTTTTCTAGTTCTGTAATAAGAACACCGTGAGATTTAAATGAATAAGCATATGTATAAACAAAGTTACTATCATTTGAAAAGAATTTTACATAATAAGCTTTGATAGTCTTTGTAACTGTATTGTCGTCAGGATTAGAATTTAATTCTATAACGACATCATTAAAGAATCCTTTTGTAGAAGAAGGAATGAGAAAATGAATATAATATGTAAACTTTCCTCCAGATTTGTTTTGCTTGTAAATTTTATATGTAGCCTTAGCATTGTTCGCTTCTAATGTCATAAGTTCTTTTTCGAACTGATCTTTATTGATAGAAGCTAAAACAGCACTGCCTTTACCAGATGGATTATTAATATAATCATCGAAAGTATACTTAAGTTTACCCATAATTTTCCTCCTATGAATAAGAATATGTTTATAGTTTAGTTTTTACATTGGTAAAAACTAATTTATACATATATTATAGAGGTGATTATGAGTACATTATAATCAGGATTTTTAAAAAGGAGGTCATTTAAAATGATGGCAACAATGAATGTACGGCGGAGATTTAATGCAACCAGAAACTGGGAAAGAAATCGGATTGATACGGCAAAGAACCATGCCTTGGAATCCAATGGAGGTTTCTATGCATTTTGCAATTTGGGGTATAGACCCGAACTCCTCTATTTCTGTATGGAGTTTGGTATACCCTTTTATATTTACAAGAACAGTAGACATGGTTATTGTATCATGTCTGTTCCGTCGATTAATAATTCCTTTGACTTCGATGATACCATGAAGTTTGAAGGGGTTACAATTGAAAACGGAATCGGATATGCTGATTCGAAAGAATCCGCTATTAACGCAGTGGTTGATATATGCTATAAGTAATACTTATAGCATTTCAATCGCCTGAAGAAGGGACCCTGGAATTTTCCAGGGTTTCTTTTTTGGTTTATTTTTTATATCAGAAACAATATTATAAAAATATTTAAAGGAGGTCAATTATAGTGGCAGCATCTATTGAAGTAGATAATACAGAACCTTTATTATCTGTAGACAAATATTATAAGCCTCTTGTTGCAAAAGGTGAAAACTATGCTACATTGATGCTTATTAGATTGATTCTCTTAGAACCTGGTACATTTCAAACACATCCAGGAATGGGTGTTGGTTTGGTTTCCAGATTTCGATATTCAACAGGTGTAGATATGGTAAAACTAGCTGCTTCTATTAAAGAACAGATTATGACTTATCTACCACAGTTTACATTAACTGATGTAAGATGTATTCTAGGTGATGAAGAAGACCAAAAGGTTATTAAGATTTATATTACTTCAGAAGAGCTAAATGCATACTTACCAATTAATGTAGAAACAGGTGAAGTATTACAAAAAACAGCAACCCTAGCTGATTTCAAATAAGGAGGAAACAAACATGAATGAAAATGTAACTTTGTCTGATCTTGCAAATGGAGCAATCCCTACTGCTACTCCGGTAGGAATGCCAGTCAGACCAAAAATGGATGCATCTTCTGTAAAGGAAGCTAATTTAAATGAGGTTGTACAACCATCTAAGCCGAAGGTTGTAGAAGGAACTGGTAATCCAATGTTAGACCAGGCTTTTCTTGGTGTAGAAGAATCTATTAATCGAATTCAGAATGAAACGAATGACACTTATCAAAAGGGTGTAGAACAAAGAATTGAAGAAGCAATTAATTCCGATACAACAAATGTTGATGATATGGATTTAGATGCAAGCACATCTAATACTGTCGTTGTTCATAAGTTTGATGACTATGTAGAACAGCCGAAACAAGATGTTGTTGTAGAACGTCAGGTTGAAGAAAAACCTGTTGTTATTGAAAAGACTGTAGAAGTTTCTGCACCAGCTGCTGGTACTAAGAAAGAAAACATTGTAATGGTACAAGATGATTCTGTATATGATGAAGAAGATGAACATTTGTTTGATGGTATTGATGATGAAGACCTCAAATATTTAGATGAGGATTCTTCTGATGAAGACACTGATTCAAAGGAAGATGAAGATGAGAAGGCTAAGACTGAAGCAATCAAGAGTATTATCCGCGAAGAAGTGAATAAGAACTTTGTTCCTGTGGATAAGAAGATTAACTTTGGTAAGTTTACAATTTCTAAGAAGCCAATCAATGCAGCTAAGGTTATTAATGATATTAAGGCAAAGGCAATTGAATGTGCTGATGGTGTTCTATATGCTCAAAAGCGTGCAGTAAGAATGTCTGCATGGAAGCCGATGGAAATCCAATCGATTGACCCATCTAGATTGAGATCTGGAAACTATAATAAGTATATTGAAAATAAGTTGAAGCTTATTTATGAGCACATTGTAGATGCCAATAAACCAAAGACATTTGAAGCATGGGCAATGATTACTCCAAATACAGTTATCGATGATTATATGTTTACTGCATATAAGGCTACATTCGGATTGACAAATATTATTACATTCTCTTGCTCCGATGATAAGTGTAATAATGTATTCATGGAATCTGTACCGATTCATTCTATGATTAAATTCAGAAATGATGAAATCAAGGAAGAATATATGAAGATTCTACATGAAGGTAGCACCGACTCTACAAATTCTGATTACCAAGTATCCCTATATCAGGCATCTGATGACTATGTATTTGCTCTTAAAGTTCCATCTTTGTATAACACATACATTGAACCTACTTTAGTAAATAAAGAGTTTAATTCCAAATATGAAGATCGTCTGCTATTGTTGTCTTATATCGATGCAATCTATAAGATTGATTATAATAAGAATGAACTGGTTCCGATTGATACTAAGCCGGTAGCAACAGATAAGTCTTTGACTTATAAGCGTCGTATTAAGACATTTGATACCATTCTAAAGTCTTTGACTTCTGACCAATTGATGGCACTGTCTGTAGAAACAGATAAGTATGATGGTGGTAAGTTGAATGATGATGGTGATTTGATTAGAGATGTAACTTATGTTTATCCTGAACGTAGATGTACGAAATGTGGTAAGAAGATTGACGAGCAAGAAATTAATCCTGACAACATGCTTTTTACACGTCATCAACTGGGTCTTATGAAAAAGATATAAGGAGATTAGAACAAATTTCAACCTATTATAAAGGTAGAATTACTCTAATGGAATTATATGAAATGCCTTGTGCGATGCTTCAGGTTTTATATACAATTGCATATGAAAAGATGAAATCTGAAGAAGGCAAACAACAGATTCAGGCTGAAGAGATGGAAGATGCATTAGAAGAAGGAGGATTAATACCATAATGGAAGATATACTGAGTTTTACAAAGAATATATCTGGTATTAACCTCGTCGATTATGTCATTAATTATATTAATCAAAATATGATTCTATATTCATTACTAAAGAATTCATCATATTCAGTTAGTGCATGTACAGATGGTACTTGTGTTGTATATGATATTTCTGGAGTATCGAAAGAAGATATAATTAATACATTACCAAAAGAACAGGATGTAATTATTTATGGTTATGCTTATAAAGTATTAACCGTAATGCCAGATAATGATAAACTGATTATTAAGATTACGCAATAAGATAATAGGGTAGATTAAATTCTACCCTATTAATCTTTTAAAAAATTATATACTATTTATATGAATAGCAGAAGAAAATGTTATTCGAAACACAAAACAAAGGAGAGGTTAAAATGAAAATTTTTGACAAGAACTATGACCTAGAAAGCATGATAGAACACAGTAATTTGATTACCGGTACTATGAAAGTGTTTGATTATGACTTAGAAAGCGTGATAGGACGCAGTAATTTGATTACCGACGCTATGAAAGTGTTTGGTGATGAAGAAGTTTTTATGAAATGTAGCGATTCTTTATCATACATTTTCAAAAATTCGACAGAAGCTATTTCCTTTATCATTTATCGGGTAAAGGAAATGGAACCAGAACTTGCAGGAATCTTTACAAAATGTAATTTGTACTATGTTCCTTGTAGTGGTCATAAAATCCTTCATATTCATACAAATGTTGAATCTTATTGGATTAACCCTTTAGAATCATTCTATTACAATAAGAAGCTCAAAAAACATCATTTGAATCTGAAATGAAAGAGATGAAACCGACAGGTAAAGTATTCATTGATGATGAGGACGATGCTGATAAATTTTAATCACATGTCGGGTGGTAAGGACGTTAAAACACAGATTGGAGAATTATTATGAAAACAGCAAAGAGAAACGCAAGAACCGTAACCATCTTTAACAATGTTATGCACGCAGTAACTTCTATGTATGGTATTTATAGAAAAAGAAAATTGCGTTCGGTGTACGACATCTTGGAAGAAAAGGATGATTTTATATTCCATTTCCTTGATGCAGACGGAAAGGTTATATATAATACCTTTGGACCAAATAAGGACTTGATTAACAAGGGAAGAAGAGTATCTTTGGTTGATTCTGATAACTATATCAAAGTTATAAATCCTGAAACTAGACAGTTCTTTATTGACATCCACAAATTTGATATCAATCAATTTGATAATGATACATTCATTTCATATCTGATTGATAGAATTGATAACTTATCTGAATCTTACTTTATTCGAGACTTGTGTAAGGATTATATTCGGAGAGCACATCAGGAAAAGAATTACAGAGCATTGATTCTTTTCGAAACAATCTTTGGATATCAGTTCCTTACTCGTAAGCAAATTGATCGAATCCGTTATATCACTTTTAGTGATGATGTAATATATGACGTAATGAATGGTTATATGATTCCAGGACATGTTATCTGCCTTTTAAAGCAAAAGTATTTTGTACACAGTATTCCAACAAATGATGATGGTAAAATCGCATCTAGATATGGTGATAAGGGAGTTATCTCTAAAGTAATAGATGATGAACTTATACCAAAAACATCAGGAACTGTTTCAACAGTTAATTATGTAAAGATTCTGAATGGCATAGTCTTTAAGAAAATTAAGAACATGCTTTTATCTTTTGGAAGGGGACTTTCACAAGAAGAAATATATGATATTTGTGGATCATTTGTGTATATACTCAATCCATCGCTAAAACATCTTGTGTCCGATTATTATTCGGTATTAAAGGGTAGAGACTTGTTCAAAGATGAGATATAAAGAAAAGGTTAAATAAATAATATGTCAGGTGATAAAGACGTTAAAACACAGATTGGAGAATTATTATGAAAACAACAAAGAGAAACGCAAGAACAACAACCATCTTTAATGGAATCATGACGGCAATAATAAGACGTTATGGTATTAAGGAAGATATGTCTTTAAAGGAGATGTATGATGCTGCAGCTTTAGCTATTATTGATCATCTCAATTTCATTGATAAAAATGGAAAGACTATTTTGAACACTATTGGTAAGAATAAGGAATTAACTAACACTATAAGGAGGTTATCATTTCCTAAACTGGCTGAGTATTCACTTGGAGATGAAACAATCAAAGAAAATATTATTAAAGAGCTTTCTGTATTTTCGTTCAATGATTATAATCCAGAATTGGTAAAAGATTATGATATCATCGATATCAGAAGGGAATACAGTAAGTGTAGAATCGATTATGGTGTTTTTAGTTCTGATACAAATAGTACCTTTCTTCAGAAATTACTCGATCAATATAGATTGGATAAATTCCATAAGGAAAGTTATTTATTCTTGATAGAATTTGAAGATATTTTTGGATACCAGTGTATTACTCGTAAAGAGTTTGATCGGATTCGTTATATCATTTTCGGAGATTTGTCTATATATGATGTAATGAATGGTTATATGATTCCAGGATTTACTACCTGTCTTTTAAATCAAAAGTATTCTGTACGCAGTATTCCAACAGATGATGAACTCATACCAAGAACATCAGGAACTGTTGAAACAGTTAATTGTACGTATTCCGCGTATGACTATGAAAAGATTTTGGATAGCATAGTCTTTAAGAAAATTAGGAATATGCTTTTATCTTTTGGAAGAGGAGTTTCACAAGAAGAAATATATGAAATTTGTGGAACACTTGTAATGGATTCGTTTAGACAATCATTTAAGTATCTTATACCTGATCATTATTCAGCAGATGACGTTAAGCATAGGATTTCTATTATTCTTAAGAATGAGTTTCAACTTAAGCATGCTATTCTCACAGATGATAAGAAGATCTATCCTGCTTATCAAGAAAGACAAGAATCTAATATCTGATATAAAGATAACTTATATCAATTAATTAAAAAAATGGGGTGGATGAAAATCCACCCTTATTTTTTGTCTTGAACATCATTATAATATAACGGAAGGAGTGTTATATATGGCTTTTAATAAAATGAATATTCTTCTTAATAAGATTGAGCGTAGATTGGGAACAAAACCTCTAATGCTTCCCGAAGATATTGCGAAAGATAAATGGGTTGATGAGACAATTATTCCTGATACACTTCTTACATTTTCTAGATATATTCCTCATATGGTAAGAATCAAGATTGATACAAGAGATCCAAAAAATAAGAAAGGTGATTACTATGTAATCAATACAGACTTACTTGGTGGTGCTGAAATTCTTGGTGTTAGAGATATTGCTTGGGATGTATATGGGCAAAACGATGGTGGTATGGCTCAGCAATCTGGTATCGGATATTATGACTATTTATCTGCTTATAATAGTTATTCTATGGATGATGTAATGCTATTACAAGCAAGAGCTGACCTTACATCAGTATTTAACAATAGTATCTTTATTGACTTTAAATTTCCAAATATGGTAAGACTACAAAGTGCAACTCATGGTGATATTACTGGTGGTCTTGGAGAAATTCCATTGGATGTATTTGTAACTCATCCATCAAATTTATCTACGATACCGCCTACCCAAATGGAACTTTTTGAGAATCTTGCAACTGCTGATGTAGCTAATTTTCTAGTAGCTTATCTTCAGCATTATGATGGGTTGGAAACAGTGTTTGCCGGAGTAGATTTGAAACTAAGTTATATAGAAAACTGGGCAAGTAGAAGAGATGATTTTATTAGTACACTTCGTGACGGATATGTAAACCCTGCAAATGAAAACCAACCAATCATGTACTGTGTATAAGAATACAAGGATACTTAATTGTATCCTTGTTATTTTTTATTTCATCAGATACTTTTATATAAATATATTATCGAAAGGGTGTAGAATTATGCACGTAAATGAAAAAATGAAGGAAATTGCTGAATTGTTTGAAAAAAGAAAGAAAGAAGGCAAAAAACGACACTAAGATTTTTTAAAGATTCCGGTTATCTCGATGCAATTGAAGAGACTGGCGTTGATTTAATAGATCCTCACAATCGAGAAATGGGATACGCTGAAAATTTTTGTTTGTGTTTAAGTTTAGACCTTTCTAATGGTTATGAGCCATATTTAGATTGTGAAATACTTTGCATTGATGATTGGGGAACAAGCATATTTATTTTTACTGAATCTTTAGAACCGGAACTTTCAATAGGTGATTTTCGATATAAATATTGTAATAAGAGACGAACGAAAGAAGAAGTAGACTTAATAGAACGTCAGCATTTACGGGATTTAGAAGATTATGGTGATACACCTCATTCGGAATTAGGTAAACCCAAGAAACAAAAGAAAGAAGCCGAAATTGATCTTTAATTATATACTATTTAGGTAATAAGACAGAGATGTCTTAAATATTTATCTTATGGAGGAAACTAAAATGAACAACGACAAAAAGAAGTTGGTAACACTGAAGGACTATATTGATAGTGGTGTTATCGAAAAAATGACAAACGGGTTTTCCCTTTATGATGCTGACTTAAAAAATTATGAAGATGAATCACTTGATCTTACTTCTAATTTTGATAAGTTTCATGATTGTGAAGTTATATCTATAATTGTTAGTCCAAATCCAATTGGATTTGCTGAATTAATTATAAACATTTCAACCGTAAATTTTCGTGTAACGAATAATCTTAATGAGGATGATTTTCGGAATATGGTAGTGAGTAACGGTGATTACTATACTAGGACAATGGATAATTCTATCTCGTTGTCGTTTAATAACAATGAGACTGCTAGAGGAATGATAAAATACCTTCTTGATGGTGGGGTAAAATCTAAAAATATTAACTTAACCTTATTTGTTGATAATCCAATACCTCATTATGTTAATTTATACTCCTATCTATTTAATAGTCTTCATTGTACTGATACCAAGATTTATTCTGATGAAGTAGTGATTGATGAAACAACTAAACTTGTTAATATTTTGGGAGTTGATAAATTATATAGAACTCCTGAAAATGATTACCTTATTTGTGTAGATCTAAATAAAAATAAAGATGCTTTCAATAAAGCACTTTTATATTTATCCGCATACGTAAACAAAACCTATAAAACAAAATGAAAATGGAGGAAACTAAAATGAACAACAACAAGAAAATGGTAACACTGAAGGACGTTATCAACAGTGGAATGATCGAAAGTACAGATATTATTGTATCTGAACAATACAAGAATGGAGCTACAGCAGTAACTACCAATATCATTTCTGATTATTTGAATCATGAAGTGATTGGTATTAGTCCTTTCTCTCCAGATACACTGTGTGTAAAGGTAAAGAGTAAGAAGGATAATGACTTTGTTCCAGACCTTACGGAATCGAAAAACATGACAATCGGTGATTTGAAAGAAGCTATTAAGTATCTTCCAAATAATATGAAGGTATTCATTCCTTTATATAATGGAACTGAAGATAACATTGTTCCAAGAGATCATTGTTATGCTAACATCGCAGGAATAATCAATGATAAGCTCTATGGAAAAGGCTTTACATTTGGAACACTTTCCGATGTATCGAACGTTACAATGGAACGTATTTATCAAGCCTCTAAGGAAACAATTTGTGTTGAACAATTGTTCCCTGAATTGGATAAGTCTGAGACGAATAAACAAAAGCCAGAGAAGACAAATAAACCTCAAACTATAAACGCAGAATCTGACGTACCTGAAATAATTGCAGGAACACCTATAATTACAAATATAATCGGTAAATCAGTTGAAGAGGCGATAGAACGTATTCATTTAACCAATGAAAAACAAAAAATTGAGTCTTTTGAAATAAAATTAATTTTAAAGCGTAAATATAACGAAGTTGATTTGGTTTCTTATATCCTTGCTTATTCTAAAATAAATATTGAAAATAAGGTGATCAGTGAAAGGCTTAAAGACTTAGTTGTTGATAATGTATCGATTACTCAAAAATTTTTAGGAACATCTTATGAGCATACGATTTACAGAATCTATATAAATATAGATGAAAGTAAGAATACAGATGTTGTTAATAAGAATATAGATGTTATTGACCAGATAATTAGATCTTTGACACCTACACAACAATATCCTTTTTATCCTAAACAACAACATCATTTTTATGAGGATTGTCCTAATGGAGCTGCTCCAAATAAAAATAATCTTATCTGTAGTCGTTGCGATGACAAGGATAAATGCGACAAATAAAGTATCTCAAAAGATAGTATAAGATAGTTTAAGAATATTCACCAACGTACGTTATATGTACGTTGGTGTTTATTTTTTGCTTATTTTTTATTGACTTAGATGATAACTTATATGTAAAATTATTAAAGGAGGTCCATAGTATGGATAAGATTAAAGTAGTAAAACGGAATGGAAGCATTGTGGATTTTGATAAAACCAAAATCTTCAATGCAATTAAGAAAGCAGTCGAAGCTTCTCATGCAGATAGTGAGAAATTCGATGCATCAATTTGTAATAAACTTACTAACGCAATTACCATTATGTCAAAGCAGAAGTGTGTATCTGATACTACAGATTTAATAAATGTGGAAGATATTCAAGATATTGTTGAACGAACTCTTATTAAGTGTGAATATGCAGACACTGCAAAAGAATATATCTTATATAGACATAAGAGAAATGAGATTCGAAATACAAGAGATTCTATCTCTAAATCTATTTCAGAATTGTTGAACCATGAAGCAAATAGCAGTGACCTTAAACGTGATAATGGTAATATTGATGGCGATTCTCCAATGGGTACAATGTTACAGATTGGTTCTAATGTATCTAAGAATTACTATCTGAATAATATGATTAGTAAAGATATTGCAAAAGCACATACTGATGGATTTATCTATATTCATGATTTAGACTTTTATGCTTTAACACTTACTTGTTGTCAGATTGACTGCCTAAAGCTATTTAAAGGTGGTTTTAATACTGGTCATGGACATTTAAGAGAACCAAATTCTATTGGTTCTTATGCTACCCTTGCAGCTATTGCTATTCAAAGTAATCAGAACGATCAGCATAGAAGATAACTGTGCCATTATATAGAAATATATAATTGCAAAGCAACGTGAACTCGTTTATCAGCGAGGTGTGAAAGAATCGTTTAGACTTATATAGGAAATGATATATTAATTCTTTTGCTAACAGGGAATGAGCCCGCAAGAATCCTGTGCCAAGCTTTATATTATAATAATACATTGAAGGTCTAGAGACTAGAAAAAGGGTAGGTCTTGCATAAGAAGACCGAGTAACCGAGTATCGTTAGGGCTGAGATTGATACAGCTCCGAAGTGCGTTGGGAACTGACCACTTGAAGGTGAAGTTCGTGATATAGTCCTGTTGATTGTAGTGATTGACAGGGTGGGCAGGCAATACCTAATTTTGATTACGCCATGGCTCCTGGCATTTATAAGACGTTTAGAAAAGCATTAAAAAATAACCTTTATAGATATATGGACTATGATAAGTCTCATCTTAATTATTTTTGGGATCATGGATATTATAGTGAGAGTCATAAAGAGATTATTGAAAAAATTAATGGCTATATTGAATCTGATAACTCTGTGTTAGATGAGTTACTTGGTGGTGTTCGACTTAGATCAATTTTTGACGATACTGATTTTGATATTATAGAAGATTCTGTTAAAGATACAGAAAGAGCTTGTTATCAAGCTATGGAAGGATTAGTTCATAATCTTAACACTTTACATTCACGTGCAGGTGCTCAAGTTCCCTTTAGTTCGATCAACCTGGGTACTGATACAAGTAATGCAGGTAGAATGGTTACTAAGAATTTGTTACTTGCTATGGAAGCTGGACTTGGTAATGGAGAAACAGCTATCTTTCCAATTGTAATCTTTAAAGTAAAGGATGGTGTAAATTATAAACTTCATGATCCTAATCATGACTTACTTCAATTATCATATAGAGTAACTGCAAAGCGACTTTTTCCAAATTATATTTTCGAAGATGCTACTTTCAATAAGCAATATTATAAACCAGGACATCCTGAAACTGAAGTAGCTTGTATGGGATGCCGGACTAGAGTAATGGGGAATGTATATGATCCTGAAAGAGAAGTTGCTTATGGAAGAGGCAATTTGTCTTTTACTACAATTAATCTTCCAATGCTTGCTCTTACAGCTGATGGCAATGAAGAAAAATTCTATAAATTATTAGACAAATATCTAGAACTCTCCAAGAAACAACTTCTTGAAAGATTTGAGATTCAAGCAAAACGTAAAGTTAAAAATATGAGTTTCTTAATGGGTCAAGGTGTATGGATTGATTCTGATAAACTTGGTCCAGAAGATGAAATTCGTGAAGTAATTAAACACGGTACGATGTCTATTGGATTTATTGGCCTTGCTGAAACATTGGTTGCTTTGTATGGTCATCATCACGGTGAAGGAAAAGAATATTGGGATAAAGGATATAAAATTATCAAACATATCAGAGAATATACTGATAAGATTTCTCAAGAATATAAGTTAAACTTTAGTACATTTGCTACACCCGCAGAAGGATATTCTGGTAAATCTCTTAAACAATGTAGAAATAAATTTGGTATTATTAAGGGTGTAACTGATAGAGAATACTTTACAAATAGTATGCATATTCCAGTTTACTTTGATATCTCAGCAGAAGAAAAGATTAAACTAGAAGCTCCTTTCCATGAACTTTGTAATGGTGGACATATTTGCTATATTGAACTTGATGGTGATACCACTAAGAATATTAGAGCAATTGAAGCTGTTGTAAAATGTATGCATGACAATAACATTGGGTATGGTGCAATTAATCATCCTGTAGATAGAGACCCAGTTTGTGGTTATACCGGTGTTATCAATGATGAATGCCCTTGCTGTCATAGAAAAGAAAGTGAAGATGGAATTAAAATAGAACGTATTAGACGTATTACTGGATATCTAGTAGGTTCTTTAGACAGATGGAATGATGCTAAACGTGCAGAAGAAAAAGATAGAGTAAAACATGGTATCTAACCTATATATGTATTAATTTTCTGAGGGATGAGAAATCATCCCTCTTCTTTTTTGATATTTATAGTCCCATTAACAATTTATTAAAATATCAATAAGAAAAGGAGCGTCAATATTATGCCTATTGATTTATATAGAAATAGCAGTATCTACAATATGATTGCTGAAGGAGAAATTGCAGATATCTTATCAAACTTTAATTCAGCTTATGTAATGGATGTAATCGATTCTAATCTTAGAAATCGATTTGCTTATAATCCAACTCTATCGAATCCAAACATTGTGAATTCTTATGAATTGAATTTTAAAGGAATGCTTGCGAACTTTCCTACCGATGCGGATAATATCATGTCTATTCGACAGGAGACGTATCTTGACATCATTAATAAAATTTGTAATGCATTCAATATGCAATATATTGGTGATGAACCAGATTGTTATACTTTAGCATATAATGTATATGATTTGTTTGTTTCTGGTTATGCTAGAAACATTATTAATTTTTTCTCAAGATATATCTATCGTTACTGTGCTGAGATATATAACAATATGGGTCTTGAAAAATATAAAAAGAATAAAGATAGTACAACTAGCTATATTAGAAAAGCATATGGTAATGTGAAATATGTAGATATTATCATTGCTAGAATTAGAGAAGTTGTATATTATATTTCTGGATTTGATATCGACTTTTACACATTCTTGACCTTTAATTATTCTAGAGAGATGTGTGATTTCCTATATACAAATATTGCACCGTTAGGAAATATCTTTAAGGATGAATTTTGTAAAGTAGTGGACAATCCAGCAATTCTAACTGAAATTAGAATCGCAATTCAGAGTCTATTAGAACAAGATTTGAAAAGTCAAGAACAACAGCAACAACCAAATTATAATGAAGAACAAGAAGATTCTGAAGAGGAAGACAACGAATTAAATGACGATACTGATTTCAACAATTTATACTAATTTATGTAGAAAGAGGGAACAATATGCAAAGTAGTTATTTAGATAATCTTTCTGATGAAGATTTAAATGCACTTGTAGATACTTTATGTTCAGCCAGAGATAATAATCCGGATGTTGTACTGTTGGATAATATTAAACAAGAGCAATCTCATATTGACCCGTTTATTCAAGAGAAGATGAATGAAGAATATGAGAAAGAAATCATTCAAAATGACATTATCAAAAGTATTTTTGAAAGCAGCACACCAATGACACAAGAAGAAATGAATGAGTTAAAAGCGAAGGGTATTTATAATAAATACATTCGTAATAATAGAAATTATAATCCATATGAGGAGGAAGATGCCATGCAATCTGTAGAAGAAGAAATCATGAGAACAATGAATGAAGAAGCTGTTGAAGAGGTTATTGATATTCCAGAAGAAGAGGTAATCAACGATGATAGTTCGTTTCAGGAACCAGAAGAAACCATCATTGATGAAACAAGTGATGACATTAGTGAAAGTCAGAATTCTTCTAACACTAAAGAAGATCTTAGAGAAGTTTTAAAGAATGAATCAGAATCACTTCATGAGGTGACTGAAGAATTTAATAAGACTCTGAAAGACATTACTTCTGGTAAAGCAATTGAAGAGATGATCAAAACAACAGAAGATAATTCTGATGATGAAGAATATAAACCGATGTCTATTGAAGAAATGAATGATGTACCTGCTACAAAGCTTAATGTAGATGAATCATTGTTGACTTCAGCAATCACCAAAGAATATTCTGATGTATCTACAGAAGATGCCATGGAATTGATTAAAGTTATGAATCGGTATAAAGCCGGTGAAAAGTTTAAGGTATTCGATGCTCTTCCAGAATCATTAAGAAATATCATTTCAAAAGAAGCAATGGAATCTGGTGCTGGTAGCAAGTCTATTATGGAATTCTTTGCTAAGAACTTTATCAATGGTCTCGTAAGTGATACTTATATTGATAAGGAAATCAAAGATTTTAATGAAGAAATGAAGCAAGTTACAGAGCCAATGAAGAATATCGCTGGGTCTGTAATGGATGAATATTCTGATGAAATCTATAATAAGTATACAGTAGAGATGGAAAAGAAAGCAGAAGAACTGAAAGAAACAAATCCTGAAAAAGCAAAACAGCTTCTTACTATTGCCGATAACTATAGAGAAGCTTTTAACTTTAATAGGGTTAAAGCATTGATTGAAAAACAATCCAATATCAATTGGGCTTATAAAGAAGCGAGAGACCATTGGACAAAGTTGTGTAATAAACATAGAGATGTCGTTTTTAAAATAAAACCGACTCCTAGAGATATCAGTCAATGCTTAATGACCTTATCAACACTTGGTTATCCAGAACAGTATACAAAGACATTTATTGTCCTATTAGCAAAGACGATTACAGATGCTATTGAAGTAGGAACTGTTGAAGAACATATTTATGCATACTATGCTTCTAATGCTATTTATACAATTGCTTTTACTGCAAATAGTAGTAAGGTAAATAAAATTGTAGATGAAAGTATTACAAACATTATGAATAAAATTAATGACTATATGGTTCCATTAACTTCTAGAAATACAAAGAAGAATAAGAAAAGAAACAAAAATACTAGATCTATTGCTGAGGTATATACTTCTGGATTAAAGGATCCATCTTATCCAATTAAAGAATATCATGGTATTATTGAAAATAACGAGTAAGCTCAAACATTTCAATAAATAATTAAAGGGGGTATTCCAATGATTAATTTTTTGAAATGTGACGCCAAAGCTATTATAAAACTTGTCCTTGATTTATCATATCAAGAAAGAAATAGAATAGCTCATGAAGTAATTGAAGTTGATAATAATACAGTATATAGATTTACTGTTGCTGATAATATGTCTGGTATGAAAACACTTACTGGACGTATTACAGCTTTTACAATGTGTCCTGAAAGAGAAGTTATGTCTTTCGTAAATCAAAACGTAAAACCATCTGTTGTAGATACAATTACAGTAGATTGCTCCGGTGATGGTGTATCTGATATCAAACGTATTAATGTGAGTGATATTAGAAATATTGAAGAATTGAAAGATTCTGGTTTTGAAGAAATCAAACGAGATACGAAGGATATTGATACATTCAAATAAGAAAGAGGTGAATAATAATGAAACAAACGAAACTCATGTATGAATTAATGAAACAGGCTGTATTTAAATATGTAAAATCTCATCTTGATGTCACTGATAAAGATGTGAATTTTACTGAATCTGACGTATATATCGTTTGGGCTTGTAAAACTCTACAGAACTGGAAAGCATTAATCAGTACAACTTTACCAGATGGTATGTATTATGAATGTACATATAATGGTGATAAAAAAGAGATGTATTTAGATGCTTATAAGAAATTTGAAAATGTAGGAATTAAAATGGAGGATTGTGAATATGTGTAATTCTGATGCAATAAATAAGTATAGAGTAATTGTAGCTGGTTCGAGATTCGGTAAAGTTTTCGACCTGCTTTGTAAATTCGAAAAGAAAAAGAACCGTGAGTGTTATGGTATGAGACTTCCTGAATGGAAATCAGATGTTGTTATTAGGGTGCAATTTCCAGATGAGTGTAGTAAAATGAGTGCTCCATATCTGTATGTAGAAAGCCGATTTGGTAGAGTACCATGGAAGGAAACATATATTGAATTGTTTGCTGAAAACTGGCAATTAGTAAGGTTAAGACAGCCTGCTAAAACAGTAGAAGATATTAAGAATTCTATCATGAACATGAACGATATCAATAAAATTGAACTAAGATATGTTGATAATAAACAGGATGAGGCTGAATATCAAAATCAGATGAATAAAGAAACCATCGATTCAATCAAAAAGCAGCAAGCTGCAGCAACACCTTGCTGTGATTGTCAATGTAAGAAAGAAGATTCTTCTGATAATAAAATCGCTAATTTTTCTGACTTCATTGAGAAGTATATCGAAAGTATTAATTTTGGACAAATCAATACTTCGATTGATGATATTTTGAAGATGTTAGACTAATGAATAAAATATGGGTGGAGCTAGAAATAGCTCCACCTTTGTTTATTCTTCTGAATAGAAATTATTGATAACACCTAACATATCATATGAGCTATCATCTATACCCATTTGATCTTTATTTATATTATATTGTCTACTATATGCATCTCTACCAATTTGTGTTTTTAATATTTCATTCATCGCTTCATCATTCTCTGCTTTTTGTTCAGCAAGGAATTGTTGATATAATTTTGTTTTATCTAATTTTGATAACTGGTCTTTAATCATATCATCATTATCAAGATTTTCAATATCTCGTACAATTCCAATTGATTCTGTTGCAGTATAATCTTGGAAGATTTCTTGTGCTTCATCATCTGCCGTCCGTAAAGTAGGAATATCAATATGCCAGTTTTCTCTTACATTTTTACCATAATATAATGGATAAATTGAATATAGATATGAGAATAATCCATCATCGTGACTATTTGCAGAGTGGTCAATTCGACCAGTCTTTTTTAATTCCAAATTCTTTAATTCTTCTAATAGAATTGGAGAAATAAATTTGTCATAATGATCTCTGACTCTATCAGTAAGTAAATCCATTAATCGTTCTCTTACATCTTTAGAGTTATCAACACCATATACTTTTGTTATTTGTTTTCGTTTATTAGACTTTGTACCGAATCCTAATCGTTCTTCAATTGTTCTTTCTTTGATTTCATAATAAAGATTATTACGAATTCTAGATTTCATTAGCTGTGCTAATGTACCAGTACCAACACCGTTTCGTTCAATTGTCACAAGAGAATTAGGAAGATAATTTGTGACCAATGTATAGATAACATTACCTAAATCTACAGGATTAATATAGTTACAGTTGAAGTCAGCTACTAGTTTTGTAGTACTAGATTCTGTAACAGAAATTGCAGAAGAGTCTTTAGAATATCCTGCTGCAACATCGACACCAATTAATGTCTTCTCTCTTGGATTAATTTCAGAATAAATATTGAATAGAAAATTAGAAATATAAATTTGCTTAATTGGGTTTCTAACATATCTTTCTACATTTCTTAATTCATCTTGTGTAAAAGGACAATTCTCAGAACTTGTTGCCCATTCAAGTAGATATTCACGTCTGATATCTGTCCATTTCTGGTTCTGTTCTTTGATTCTTTCTTTTAACCAATCTTCACTTAATCCGAGTTGTTGATAAGTAGTTCTAATATATACGAATATAGATTTCTCATTTGCATTTAACGTTTCAGTTAGCTTCTGTAAAGAGAAGTCATACCATAATTCTGAGAATGGTGTCATCTTATTTTTCAAGTCAAACATATATTGTCCTTCTTCTGTGGTTAAGAAACCAGGAGTGGAAGTTAAACATAATCCATGGGGAGCACCATTTTGTTTACAGTTTCTAAATGCAGTCGTTAATGCAGGCATACCATTCTGTAAAGACTCTTCTAGGTATTGGAAGAATGCAGATTCGTCAATCCAGCAGTTTGTAACAGTACGACCACGAAGTAACGATATTGCAGAGGTACGGTTTCTAGCCATAGGTAATGCTTCTATCTTATTAAAGTTAATCTTATGTTGTAGATATTGCACTGTATTTGTAGCTTTTAGTTTCTTACCATCAATACCAAATGCTTGGTCGAATCTTAGATAAGATGGTAAAGCTTTAATTATATTCTTCAAATCGTTTAAGTTACGTTTAGCATCGTCATGTTTTTTGTTTAAGAATATCATATTTGCATTTCTAGAACCAAAATTATACACCCATGAGAACCATACGTTTGTACCAACTGTTTTACCGGTCTGACGAGGTTGTTCTTCATATATATTTAGATTTAAAGTAAAACAGAAATTTAATGCAAGGTTTCCTCTATCCAATCGATATCTTACATATGGACCACCTTGACTTTGTACTCTAACAACTTCTCTTACATAATACCAAAAGTTTCTTTGACATTCAACAAAAATCTTTTGTTTCATATAAGTAGGTAAAGATAAGTCATATGGATCTACATTTGCTAAATCTCTATCATATAATAATAAATGAAATTTATTATTCTTAATTCCTCTAGCCTTTAGATAATAATGCATCTCTAGAAATGACTTATTAAGAGTATTCATTTGATAATATACTGTTACATAATTACCAGTAGCATCACATCTAGTATCCGATTGGACAGTTTCATTATTTTTTTGCTTACTAAACAAAGCACCAACCAACGGAATATATCTCTTTCTACTAGTGTTATTATCTGGAATTGGATTCATATTGTTTAAATTTTCTCTAATACTGTAACTAACATCAGAATTATCAGAATCATCATTAACAATTGTAACACCAGTATCTATAATTTTGACAGCCATAATTATACTCCTTTCTAAAGATTTTTATTAATAAGTTAATGTAATCAGAGGCAATGAGGAATGTTACAAATTAATGGAATAGAAACAATCTAATAAAAATAAATTGGCAAAAAGCCAGGAGGTATTATTATGAATAATAACAATCAAACATTTCAGGGTAATGGTGGAAGCAATGATGTCTTTACCCCTTCCACTCGTTCGTCTTATAAATTCTTTAACTCAACTTCCTCTTTGGATAAAACAATGCTAACTTTCACTTATTGGAATTCTCTTCTCAGAATTACAATGAATCCGATTGTTGTTCAGGATGGTTCTGCTAATAAGATTGATACAAACAACCGTATCGATATGTATTTCTCTCCATCTAAAGCACAAATGTTTTTACACTGTATTCAGACATTTAGAAAGAACCCAGATGCTTATAAGAACATCGGTGTTAACACAAATAAAGGTATTATCTTTATTGCAAATGGTGAAAAGATGTATGGTGTAAAGGGTACGTTTATTGTAATCAATCTCATTAATAATGAGAATGGTAAAAAAGAAGGAGAAGCTGCATATCAGATTAATTCTGATGTATATTCTATCGTAGATTATGCTGGTGGTACAGACTTTACAAAGAATTTTGATTATTCTGAAGAAATCGAATTGGATATGATTGAGATTCTTCTGAAGAACTTTATCTCTGCGTATACAAATGCAGTTGCATCTAGTATCTTGGAAGTAAATAAGTATAACGACCATCGGATGTTTAACTTTGTTAAGGATGTAAGAGAAAAGCTTGGTATCAGTAACAAGGAATCCAAGAGTAGTAAATATAATAACTCTAGTTGGTTTAATAACAATGGTAACAATACCACTGTCGTGTCTGATAGTAGTCCAAAAGTTAATACAGCTGATTATGAAGAGGTCATGAATGATATTGCTTCTTTGATGGATTAAACTCATGGGAGAAGGATACGTCCTTCTCCTTTTCAATGAAAAAGAAAGGTGAGGAAAATAATGCCATTGCTTATTATATTCTTTGTAATAATATTACTATCGTTTATTGCACTTGTATTTCAATTTATATATCTCGGTGAGATTAATCCAGAAACAAATAAATTAGCAAAGATTACTCATAAAATTATCAATTCAAATAGAATCATTAGAATTCTTTTAACTGGGGTTAATCCTTTGGTATATGCTATATACATTCAGTTTTGTATCTTAGCTATAATCATTGTAATTGCATTGTTTTAAAGGAGGATTTGTAAGATGATTACAGATAAAGTTGATTTGGAATATGGTATTGTAGTTGTTAATAAGGATGATAAGTTTAAAGGATTTTTAGCAAAGAACTATTGTGACACTTATTGTCTAAATGAACTTAGCACGTCTTTGAAATTTTTAACAGAAGAAGCTGTTATGAATTTTATTCACTATAACTATAGTTTCTTTGGTAATCTAATGGAAGAAGGAGATCGATTAATCGTTATTCCTATGGCTAAATCTAATAAGACGATTAGGAGGAGTATGAGGTTTGCATGATTAAAGACATTAATATTGAAGAAGTACAACCAGATGGTACAAAAAAGAAAATTGCAAGTTCTGATTCGAAAGATGCAGCAAACGGGTATCATAATTATCTTATTATGTTCAATGCTGTAGTGGATTTGGATTTTTCTATCTTAAGAATGATTCAGGCTGAATATAACAACCCCAAGTTCATTGATGAAGAAGTAATGCATATGACAACAAAAGAAGTTAAATATCGACTTATCAATAGAACTGACCCAAATCCAGTATCAATTTGTATAAAGGATAAAGAACTTGCCGATAATATCTATAAAGAGATTATGTTATCAAGATATTCTGATTTATTGAAAGAAGAGAAATATCTTGCAATTACAGGTATCTTCTTCCTTGTATCTGTGTTCAGCAATATAGAAAATACACATGTTAATATCTTATGTACAAGTGAAGAAGAAAAAGAAGTAATTCGTAAATATCATTCTAAAGTAAATGTGATTGTAATGAAAGACCCATCAGACATTAGTCTAGACGAGTATACAGAATTTATATTTAAGAATAAGAATGATGTTTACAAGTTTAAGAATGTCTTTAATGAAAAACGCATCCTACTGTTAAACTATGCTTTTAATTTAACAATAGATAATAAACCATATCCGGATGTTGAATTAGCACATTACTTATGGAATACAGGATATTCTAAAACAGCAATCGTCGATACTTATCAAAAAAGCGATCCAGACTATGCGACCTTTAAATTTAAGGTAAAAAAGAAACATAAAAACAAATAAGTAAATATAAAACTAAGGAGGAAAACAAATATGCTTTTTTCAAATATTGTTGACAAGAAAACTCTTAGAAAGACCCAGATTGAAACAATGAATTTTTTAAAGAAAGCTTTAAGTAAATCATTCGGTCCTTATGGTTCTAACTCTATTATTTATAAGGAAGGCTCTCTTCCTAGATATACAAAGGATGGTCATACAATCCTAAATAGTATTCAATTCTCTGGTGAAATTGAACGGTCTGTACTTGCAGATATTCAAGAAGAAACTAGAACACAGGCTATTAAGATTGGTGACTCCACCACTTCTATCACAATTCTTTCTGCTATGATTTTCAATGCTCTAGCAAAGTATGAAGAAGAAAGTGATAAAAATATCACACCAGTATCTATCGTAGAAACATTTAAGGAAATCTCTGAAGAAATCTGTAAAGAGATTAAGAAGAACGGTAGAGAAGCAACAATTGATGATATGTATAATATTGCATATACTGCTACAAATGGCAATAAAGCACTTGCAGATATGTTAAAGAATGTTTATACAGAATATGGTCTTGATGTATATATTGATGTCAAGGCATCTATGAATGGTACTACTTATCTTAAAGAAATTAATGGTTTGACTATGGATTGTGGTTTCCTTGACCCTACATTGGTAAATGATGTAGAAAAGAATGCTTGTGTAATTCATAATCCAAAGATTTATTCTTTCAAAGATCCAATTGATACAATGGAAATGGGATTGTTCTTGGATGCAATTCTTTATAATAATATTGTAAAGCCTTTGAACGAAAAGAAGACTGAAAATATGATTCCAACTGTTATTATGGCTCCAAGAATTTCTAGAGATTATTCTTCTTATATTGATTCTTTGATGCAGTTGATGGCAGGTGCTCCAGCAGCAAATCGTGGATGGTTGAATATTATTACAGACATTCAGGGATGTGACATGGAACAGTATGAAGACATCTGCGACCTTTGTGGTTGTAAGGCAATTAAGAAGTATCTTGATCCAGAAATTCAGAAGGAAGATATTAAACAAGGCCTTGCACCAACACCTGATACAGTTGTTACATTTGCTGGTGAAGCAGAAATGGTATCTTCAGATGCAAATAAGACTACATTTGTAAATCCTATGAAGATGTATGAATCTGATGGTTCTTATTCTGGTTTGTTTAATCAGAGAATTGATTATTTAGAAAAGCAGATTCATAAACTTGAAGTAGAAGGGAATAACACTACAGATGTTTATACTCTTAAAAAGAGATTAAATTCTTTGAAGGGTAAGATGGTGGAAATCTTTATCGGTGGTGTAACTGTAGCAGATAGAGATGCTGAACGTGATTTACTTGAAGATGCTGTATTGAACTGTCGTTCTGCTGCTCTGAATGGTGTAGGATATGCAGCAAACTATGAAGGGCTAAGAGCATCGAATAAGGTATTTGAAGAATTGTATTATGATCAGGAATTTAACAACCCACTTAAAACTTCTATTGCTAAGATTATTTCTGAAGCATACTTTGATATTTCTTCTTTACTTTATTCTAGCATTGACTCAAATCCAGATAAAGTAATTACAGATTCTTTGTATACATATGACTGTCCAATGAATGTTGTAACAAAGTCTTTTGATAAATCTGTATTATCTAGTATTGATACCGATATCTGTATTATTAATACAATTTCTAAGATTGTTACAATTATGGCAACTGCAAATCAGTTTGTACTTCCAACCCTTAATATCAATAAGTATTAATTATTAAAAGACAAGTAGGTTCTTAATTGAACCTACTTGTTTTGATTTGAAAAACATTATATTAAATATACTATGAAAGGAGGATAAACGATGTCTTCTGCTAGAAAGTATAAATGTATGTTTTGTAATAAGACATTTGAAAGAAATAAATTAGCGAGTCATATTGATAAGTATCATGATGATATGTTATGTCCTGAAAAAGGATTTACTGCAAATAGAATTGTATTTGATACTTGTAATAGAAAAGAACCTGTAGGAGCTTCTTACGGTGTTTGTCGTATTTGTAAGAAACCAACAGAGTGGGATGAGAAGTCTGTTCGTTATAAAGCATATTGTTCTGAGAAATGTAAAGAACAAGCTAGAAAAAACTATGAAAAGAATATGCTTAAAGTATATGGAAAGACAACCTTGTTAGATGATATGGAATGGCAAGAAACTAAAATGCTTGCTAACCGTGGAATATCCGGCAAATATAAATGGTCTGATGGTACTTATAAACAATACGTTGGTAGCTATGAGAAGAAATTCTTAGAATTCTGTGATAATGTATTAAATATCGATTCAGGGGATTTATTAACTCCTGGTCCTACAATCTATTATGAATTCGAAGGAAAAGAACATACTTGGATTACTGATGCAATCTATCTTCCATATAAACTTGTGTTTGATATTAAAGACGGTGGAGATAACAAGAATAATCGAGAAATGCCAGAATATCGAGCAAAACAAATTGTGAAAGAAAAGTTCATCACTGACCAAGGTGAGTATAACTATATCAGACTTACAAATAATGAATTCGTTCAATTGTTGACAATGTTCGCTGAATTAAAAGAATCCTATTCTAATGAAGATGAACCAAAAACAATTTCTAGAATTCATGAACATACAGCTCCAGGTGCAATTGGTGGAATGGTTGGAACAATGCCAGATACAATGATGCCTAGTGTATTTGTAACAAAGTATACAAATAAAGATACAATGGAATCTGGTTTTGCTTTGTCGAATGATATTACTTCTGAGTATATGATTGCTCGTGATAAAGAGTCCGGTAAATTAAAAAAGAAGAAATCTAAAGAACTCCTATATAATACAGAATGTAAAACATACAAATATGTTGGAGATGATATCTCCAATATTCTAAGAACCGTATATGAAGATTACAAAAATGAAACTTATGTAGATTATCAATATATTCCGTGTATTGTAACTGAATTCGATAATATCTTATCAGATGACCAATTAGAGTTCAGTGAAGTATTAGAATATGTAGATAAAGAATTGATTCAAGAAAACTTCAATAGTAGCCTTGCTACTATACAATTTCAATCGGATGCAATTATAAATCATTATAAACCGATTGTATTTAATGTACTAGAACCAGTTAAGTATGAATATAAGAAAAACTTATTAAAAGAATACGAAGATTTAACCATTCTTCAAAGCATGAATGGTACTTACTTTGCATATAATAAGCTTAATTGTAAACGTACAAAAAGCGTATCTAGTATCTATGAAATAACAGAAAGTATGCTGAAGTCAATATCAGCACCTAATTAAAGGAGGAACTTAAAATGAAGTTTAACGAAAGAGTATTTAGTTGTATTCTAGAATCAAGCGGTTGCCATTCTAAGAAAGTTACAAAAGATGAATGTGTTGAAGCTTGTGAAAGTTTCGAAGATACAATTGGTAATGGACATAATTTTTCTAAGGTTACAGTACCAAGTGGTTTAAAGTTTTCCGAAGAAACTGTTCCAGTTTGTAGTACTACCAAAGGTGAATGTGGTGAAACTGAATGCGGAAATATGAATGAAGCTGCATACTTTATTGATGGTAGATTGCTTGACATTTATATGTCTGACAATGGAATTACAGATGATGCTGTAGCAGTTAAGAATATTTGTGAGCATTATGGTATTTATCCAGAAGACGTTTATGTTGTTGTAGAATGTGATGAGATTAATCAGGGATTGGTTGATGATTGTAAGAAAACTTATGCATCTTGTGGACTGTTAAAGAGATGTGACAATCAAATCAAGAACTGTATTAATGCGGGTATTAAGGTAGTAAAGCGTTCATAATTAAATGACTCAGTAGGTTAGTTCCTACTGAGTCAATAACTTCCCTATAAATTAAAGGAGGTAAATACCATGAGTAGTAGAAAAAGAAAGAAACAACCACCACAGCAACAAAAACCAGCAGTTACAGTTAAACCTATAGCTCAACAACCAGCACAACCTAAAAAAGAACCGGTTTTAAGCCATCGTCTTTCAATAGAACTGACGAAAGACCGTTCTCCTATATTAAGGAAAAATAAAAATGGTGATATTACTTATAGTATGCAATATGTAGGTGATGAGAAATACGAATATTGGATTGTCTATGATGATTCTAGAAGACCGGTTAAGTATATTGATAGTAGAGGGTATGCTTGGTCATGTACATATAACTCAAAAGGAAATATATCAACTTACTGGGACAATTCAGGGTATTCAGAAGTTTATCGATATTATGCGAATGGTTTGGTAATTTGTACAAATTCATATGGTGTTAAAACAAAAAAGAAAATAACCAGAGATGAAAGACTAAAATTTATCTCAAGAAACTCATTCATAATTGCAAATGATTATATATTATCAAAGTGAAAGAAGGTGATAATGTATAATCTAAAACTATGAAAGGAGGTATATCACCAATGAAGAAAGATAAAAATATTAGAGATGTTATATTTGAAATAATTGCATACATTGTGATATTTATCACAATGATTTTATTTCCAGCACTAATCACTTTTGGTGTGATTAAAATAATAAAAATGATATTTCCATTTGTTATTATTACAATGGCTACAATTACAGAAACATTCGTTGTAAGTATGATAATCTTTATTACCATACTTATAATGGTTTCATTCAAAAAGAAGTAAATCTTAGGAGGAAAATATTATGGCAAACTGGTGTGAAACTTATTTAACTTTTCAGAGCAATGGTACTGAAGCAGGAAATCAGGCTTTGGTGGATTTTTACAGTAAATTGATAAGTGCTGGTATAAACGCTTGTTGTATTGATTCGGAAGGTCATTGGCGAAAAGTACTATGGGAACAAGATGTCGAAGATTATGTCATGACAAAGATAGACTCTTTGAAAGACAAGAGCATAAATGCTGACAAAAGAGGTTATATCGAATATATGTCTTGTGTAGACAATCACACGTTTCAGGTATTGTGTTATGATGCATGGGTACCTAATGTAGATTTTTGGTATATCTTGACTACTGCATTATACCCAGAAGGACTCATCGAAATTCTATATCAAGCCACTGAACCAGGAAGTGAAATATTCCTTACAAATGATAGAGGCTTATTGCCTAAATATCATATGAATGTGTCTATCAACGGGATAACTAATTTATTGAATTTTCCCGATATGTTTAATCAGCAACTTTCCTATGGTCCTTTTATGTATCTGGCTGGTCAAGATGATATTCAAATTTATCATGATTATAAGTGTGACTACGCTAACAAAAAGGTACTTCATAAATTCGACAATATTGAATATTGTAAAGATTTTGAAGGAAATGAAGATGAGATCCTAGCTCAATTTCAAGATTCTGGATTAGGATGGCACAGTTCTTTAGACACAGCAATCGACTCTCTCCAGTCAAATGGTGCAGAAATTTGGAAAAATATATTTGAATTTGAAGAAATTCAACCAAACCAAGCGTTCTTTATCGACAAGAAATCGGAGGAGGATTAAATATGGTGCAATTAAAGGTAGCGGGCTTTGCTAAGAATAGCATTGTTGATGGGCCTGGTATAAGATATGTAATCTTTACCCAAGGTTGTTATCATAAATGTGAAGGTTGTCAAAACCCGCAAACTCATAATCCTAATGAAGGAAAGCTCATTGATATTAATGAGATTCTGGATGAGATATTAGGAAGTACAATGATTGAAGGGGTGACGTTCTCCGGTGGAGAACCATTCCTTCAGGCTGATGCATTAGCTGAACTTGCTGTTCGAATTAAACGAGCAGATAAAAGTCTTAGTATTATTTGTTATACAGGATACACTTATGAGGAACTCACAAAGATTATTGATTCTGGTGTATTATCGTATTTCAAACTTTTATCTAATGTCGATTATTTGATTGATGGTAGATTCGAACAAGATAAAGCTTCTCTTAACTGTAATTGGAGAGGCAGTACCAATCAACGGATAATTGATGTAAAACAATCATTAGCACAGAAAACTATCGTAGAAGTAGAATTGTAAAGAACGGGGATAGTGTGGTTTCATTACTACACTATCCCTTAACTTTATAATAAAGATTATTTTTTAAGGAGGACTTTAAAATGTTAGTTCGTTATGAAGAAGGATTAAAGGATTTTGTTAGAAACACCACTACTACGAAGTATGAAAAATTTAATGGTAGTGATAAGAAAAATGTTACTAGCGTAACAAAGGATATTACTCACGTAATCTTTAAGGATGAAGAGGGAACTTATCCAACTGGTAAAATTGTTACGAGCGATAAATTTGTCGATTCATATAAGTATGAATTTGACAAAGATGAAATTGGTAATGTCAATAACTGCCGAGTATTCAAAACAAGTAAAAAGAATGGAAAGTCTTTAGATATCGAAAAGGTAGAGGTTGTTAAGTATTATGATTCACTTGGTAGATTGATTAGAGAAGAAGATAAAACTAGAGATGGTGTTACCTTCCGAACAACTTTATATGACTATACTGTAGACAATAAAGTTTCTAAGAAAACAGTCAAAGGAACTCATACAATTACATACACAAAATTCTACAAAGATGAAGTATCTTCTATTGTAGATAAGACAATTGAAAGTAAGATGCAGCATGTAAAGTATCGTGCAGATTTTGATGCTTTCGGAAATATTATTAAAATCTATGATGGCGATAGACACATTGAAAAGGATTATGAAAGAGATTTAGATACTGATGGAAAAACTTTATCTGAAACAATTCGATTCTTTGATGTGTCTTTACCTGATAAGAAACTTATCTCTTATATTACAACATCCTATAATCCAGCTGCAGATTATAAGATTTCTGAAGTAATTAAGAATGGTATTCTTACGGAAAGATATACATATGATTTAAATGGAGATGAAATTTCTATGATGTTAGATAATGGAAAGATTGAAACATTTAGAAGAACAGAACGAACTGTTGATTCTGATACAGGTGATATTACTGAAATCAGTAAACTTATCATAATTGATAAGAAGACACAGAATGTAATTAAGGATAAGGTTGTTCAGAACGTATTTGATAAGGACAAAAAGAAGATTTTATCTTATTCTGATTCTGAAAATAATATCGTTACGACATATGAATATGATGATAACGATAGACGTTTATCTGCGATTACAAAACAGTCTTTCGATGGTGAATTAAAGACTATCAGTGAAATCAAATATGAGTATACAGATGATGAAGATAACAATACTCATACTAGAAAGAGAACTGATATTCGTTATGATGCCTCAGGCAATATAACTTCTAAAACAGTTCATTATGAAGAAAACACAGATAGTACAGAAGTTCTTCAGTTTGATGAATACACATACGAAAAAACAAAATAAAGAATATATTTAAGCAAAATATATAAAGGGGTGATACAATGTATCACCCCATCTTTATTTTTTAAAACATATGTCCAAATTCTCTTTGACATAATTTCACATTATAATAGGTATATACAAGTCCCATGAATGCTCGATAACAGTTTTCAATAAACTCGTAATCATATGGATTCGTAAAGTCTAGATTGAACTCTCTGAACTTTGGTTCTTTTTTATCAAATTGTAATATAATACAACCATTGATATTAATATTCTTTAAAGTATATAATAGATAGCGATATGCAGCTAATTGCATAAAGTATTTATACCCAACATGATTAGATGTTTTAAAATCAATCAAATAAGGTTTATCGTCAATTGAGATGAGCAAATCGTATGTTCCTGCAAAGTATTCCCCAATCAATGCTTGTTCTTGTCCTAATACTTTTACTCTATGACAATTATTAACTCCATCCCACCATTCTTTAAATGATTGTAAACATACATTATCATTTTCAATTGGTTTTCGTTTTAAATACATTTCAATTGATTCATGCACCATTGTACCAAAATCTGCAGCTTTACTAGCAACTTCTTTATTATCTTGTCCTTGTCTACCGATTCTATTTGCCCAAGCAATTAATCCTTCTGAATCGATAAACGATAATAATTCTGTTACACTCGGAATACCTCTTCCATTAATATGGTAGCGTGCTTTCTTACCTTTGTCAAATTTTGTGATATCGTTTAATAGTAATTCTGGTTTTATCATTTTGTAAATAATCACCTCACAATCTACAATTTAATAATAAGTTGAACCATATATTATTTATGTGATAGCAAAGATTGGTTTAATCTTAATTATGTTATTGGAAGGAGAATCTCAATGTTATCAGAAGAAAGACGAGCTAAATTACTGCAAGCATCTCAAGCTGTAAGAGTTCAAGATGCTCAGATTCAGTCTCATCTGGATACTATGTCTGACGAAGAGATTAATAACTTTGTAGAACAGAATCCAGAAATTGAAGAAATGTTATCGGTAGGTGCAGACCAAGATAATCCTAGAATTGTAGTTGACTATGATAATCAACCAAACAATCAACAAGAAATTTCTATTGCACCACCATGGGAAGGAATTCTTTCCACTACAGCTCAGGCTGCACAACAAGGAAAGGTGAATCTTTTCCAACTTGGAAATCCATCTAATTGTATCTCTTTTGGAAATAATAACTATGGAGGCTATGTTGGAAATCAACAACAAGACGAAAGAATCAAAAGATATACACCAGGGATGAGATTATACGGAATCAATCCATATAACTTTTATAACGCTGAAGCAATGGAGAATTACTATCAGTCTTTAGAAGAAGATAGAGAGTATCAATGTAATCAGCAATATGGATGGGCATTATTTATTGCTCAACATAACCCTTCAAAGGAAATGATGGATTGGGCTGAAAGCTTCAAATTCAAATCTGCTGAACAAATTCACAAAGAACAAGAAGAAGCAAGAATTGAAGCTGAAAGAGAAAGAATGGAAGCTCTAAAAGAAATGGAAGGAGACGGAAGTGACATCATTTATAATGTTTATGACATTAATGGTATCCGTTATCAAAGAGCAATTTCATTCAAAATTATCGATTGTGAAACTGGAAATGTCATCAGAGAAAAGAATTATAAGACAAAAGACAACAGAGGACAGTCTTATACAATTCACACTAGAATGGAAGATAGACAAAGACAGTATGAAATGGAACAATTCCGAAACGAAGTTGCTCTCTTCGAAAAGAGAATGCAAATCACAGATGCATTAATGAAGAAAGCATATTTCGATAATATCAATCGTTGGAATGCTTGGAAAGCAGAGGGGCTTTCTTTAGCAGAACAGTACGCAAGACGTGAAGATGAAAGAATTGATTGGAAGAAACAAGAACAACTCATCGAAAGAGCTTTGAGAACAGCAGCATTCTCAAAGGATTCGTTTAATAAGATTCTTTCTGCATGCTGCAACACTGATCTAACTTACGATCATCGTTCAAACTTCTTTAGTCTGTCCTATGACTTTGAACGAGATCTTCATTATAGAGCTTTAACCTCAACTCCTGAAGAAATGAGCACTGACCCACTTGTTCATCAAAAGCTTCAAGAAGAATATGAGATAAAGCGAAAGTTATTCTTGGATAAGGTATACTCTGGTAATCTTGGTTGTCAAATGGCAAATGATGCACATTATCATCCTACATTTGGTAAAACACCAATCGACCAATTAACCTTGGACGATTATAAGAAACCTGAGAATCAGTTCATGTATACAAAGCAAGTAACCCCTCAACTTGCTACCGAGAATCTATTTATTCCCAAAGACTTATCAAAAACAAAAGAAGATTTATCGCCGGAAGAGTTAAGAGAAATGGGAGTAAATGTAGACGACAACGGCAATATAGTTCCTCTTAAACGAACGATAGGATATGTTTCTGTCGATGATGATACAGGAGAGATATTATCACAAGAGGAATTTGATGTGGGTCCTGGGTCTGGTGCACATGATGTATCTGAGAAAATGTCAGATGATCAACTTTCAAACTTTTTCTAAGAAGGTGAGATAATGAAAATGAATAAGAAGCTATCTGATATTTACAGAAAAGATATCATCAAAGACTCTGAATTTTTAAGACAGTTAATCTATGAGTATGATTCTTATCAGGTTAATCCGTTACTATCTTATTTCACTACAGAAGATATTACTGAAATCTATCGATTAGCAATATCTCCTGCTTATAATGGTGAAATTCATGAGAAGTATCGGTTACTTGGTGAAATCATGAATAGAAGAGGGTTTAAGTTAATTGGTGGAGGTACAAATAGACGTGCTTATGAATGTATCTATGACGACCGTGTTGTAGCGAAAGTTGCAACTGATAGGGTAGGTCTTACAAGCAATCTAAAAGAATTTGTAAACCAGAATGTCTTAAAGCCGTTTTGTAATAAAATCTTTTCCGTTTCTCCTGATGGAGCTTTATCCATCATGGAAAAGGTAGTTCCGATTAAAGATGTATCGGAATTTCAAAAGTATGCTCCTGAGATTCATGAAATCTTGTTCTTTCGATTTCGTAATCATGACCTTGCGATGGATGATATTGGAACAAGATCTATGAAGAATTGGGGGTACCGCCAAGGGTTTGGTCCAGTACTATTAGACTATCCGTCTATGTATGTAGCAAATCCAAAGAAACGATTGTGTCCAAATATTGTTGATGGTAAAATGTGTTGTGGGACATTAGACTATGATGATGGATATAATCGTATTGTGTGTACAGAATGTGGTAGAACATTCGAAGCATCAACGTTATCTATGCCTAAGGGAGATGAATTATCAAATCTTCTTAGTGCTGTAGGGTATAAAAAAGATAAAGAAAAAGGAGTAAAGAAAATGAAAATTCAAATTACTGACATCGAAACAGGAAGAACCGAAGTTAGAAACTGTGATGCTCGTAGCAAGCATATTGATTATACAGTTTCCAACATGAACAACAATGTTGAGTATCGTCAGAAGCCATCTACACTGATGAGAAAGAAGAAGAGAAGAGTTATCATCACTTCTCTGAATCCAGAAGAAGAAGTTGTTACAACTCCGACTCAGACAACAGCGGTGGTAGAAGAACCAAAGCCAGAAAAGAAGGAAGAACCAAAAGCGAAAGAGGTTGTAACTTCTAAGTTGGTAGAGATGTTTAATATGTTAAACTCTGGTATCAACTTTACGGTTTTGAATGAAAAGAAAGATGCTATGACACTTATGAAGTTAGCAAAGGAAATCAATGAAATGACAACTGAGAATCATTTTGTTGAAGTTAAGGAAGCAGCTCGTATCTATAAAGATATGTGCACTGCTACAATGTTAACTGATAAGAATGGTGAGGTTTCATTCAATAATATTATTGAATGTGATTGTGTCCTGAATCAATTGTTGTCTGAAATCTCAGATGATAATCCGAACAGATTTATCGTGTTCTATAAGTTGATTAACAACGTAAAGAACACGAAGTCGTTCTGCAATAGCATCATCAACTTCTGGAAGACGGTTATTACTAAACTGTCGTTTGATATTATGGATGAAGAAGAAGACCATACAGACATTCATATCTATAAGACGATATATGACAAGTATCTGGAAATTGTGTCGAATGCATTGCATGATTACAAGTTCAATATTGTAATCTCTGGTGGTTCTAAGTATAGTGTTTCGAATGTTCTTTCCTTTATCACTAGAGGATTAAACGAACTCGAAGAACTGTCTTTGAACGAAGATGCTATTGATATGACTAAGGATTTGACAATCTCTTTCCTTGATAGTAGTATCACTTTCACTAATCACTGTGTTAATGAAGTAAAAGAAGAACCTAAAGAACCTGTTGTGGTTTCTTCTGAGCCAGTTAGTACAGTAGTTCCTGAGAATCTTGGTGACAATGGTAAGAGAATGTCTAGATCCCAAGAACAGAGATACGGTGGCAAGAAGAAAAAGAATCGCAATCGTAATCATAGAAGATAATCAATCATAATGGGTAAGTTGAGGTAGCATATTAAAGCAACCTCAACTTACTTATAAATAATTTATAGGAGGAAAATACCATGATTGGAAATATTTCTATTGCGTTAACCTATCAAGAATTGATGAGTCTAATTGATATTAGAAATCAATACAGATCTCAGCTTGCACAAACTGGTAAAACTGATTTCAACAAAACAAAGATTGTTGTAATCAATGATACTGATAGCTACGGAGATAGCTATATTGTTGGTTCAATTTTATTACCAGACTCAAAAGCAATGTTCTCTTTAATCGAAGGAGATTACGAAGGATTCCAAACTCAGTATTACAGAAAGCTTGAATCTGACCCACAGATTCATGAGTATCTTGTTGTATTACTTGCAGGGTTGATTGAAAGAGGATTTGACTATATCTTCTATTTTGATAGCGAAGATCCTCAATTCACGAATATCATTGCATCTGCATTAGCGACATATCTTCATTCAAGATATGGAATTAGTATATTACCTTATAATGCATATGTAGTGTCAAATTCAAATATCATTATGGTTTCATCTGTGAACAAGTACTATCTTCCAAGAATAAATGATGAGATTCGACAGTACAAACTCTCAAATAAACCTGAGTCTTTGTTTATAGAGTTTTAAGGAGGGATTCATATGATTATCTTTGGAGTTGGAAATTTATACAAATATGTATCAGCTTATAGAGTAATTGATAAAATGTATAATCTCAATGAATTAATTGAGTCTGTTCCAAAATTAGTTTATTTGAATCCGTATTCTCTTGCTCATTTCTCATTTACTTCTGAAGAAGAATTTGATAAATGGTATGTTCAGTATTTAACGACAACTCCGGAAGCATTCAAAGAATTAATGGATATTCTTAGACATGCATATAATGGAGAAACTGTATATATCATGTGTAGTTGGGGGTGGGACAATGACATTAATGGTATTGCTGAGAATATCATCGAAGCTTTGATTAAATTCATTGTAGATAATTATGGATATGTCTGCAATGTCGTTAGAAAAATTGATGATATTCAGGATTTAAAAGAAGGTACGTTTTCAATAGAAGGTATTCAACAGTTCGATCGTAATATGGAAACTTATATTAAATATTTCGGAACAAGAGAACTTCCTTCTACGGAAATGTAAGCAAGTAAAGGACGTGTAATATGGATACGCAGTTATACAAAAGAACTTTATATACAAAGAAGGTTAGATTTATCATAAATGAAATATATGAATATGATATTGCTAAAGCAAACATATCCATATTACTTCAATCTGGTATCATTAAACAAAGAGAATATGATATGTTTAGTCAAATGACTAAATATCAAAGAGAAGTAACCCTTGGATATATGCAGAAAACTCCTCTTATTGGAGAGGCTTTAAAAGAAGGATTTAAAATTGCCAGAAAAAAATTGATCGATGCAAATCATTTGACAGAAGATGATATTGTATCAATCAAGAAAGATGCCTTTTATACTTTGAGAAGGCTTGATAAAACAACATTCGGTCATATTGATTTCACCCTTAGAAATCAATATGATATTTATATATATTGTCGTGGTATAGAAATATACTATGGATTAAATGAATTCGATGAAGGTGTTATGGATATTAAGGGTATTAGTGATGGGAAGTTGCAGTATCATGAAGCTTATGTTTCTTTCATAGCTTATATATTAAAACTTGTCATTAAGAATAACGTCGACATGGCAATTCAAGAATTAATGAGTTTTATTCAGAAGTATGATAATCGTGAATTGGAATTAGATTATTATAGAGAGTTTAATGCTGAATCAATGTTTCGAATTGGAAACTTTGGAATGAGCTTCTTAGATGAAGCTTATAAAGGCGTTGTATCTATTGAGAACAATCAGATGTTTAACAGAGAACTATTCTCAATACTGATGGATATTCAATATAAAAAATAAGAACTGGCGTACTCTCTTTGAGGGTACGCTTTTCTTTTTTGTCTTAATAGAAGAACTTTATTATAAAATCAAGAAAAGGAGGATTTGTGATGCCTACAGATTTCTTAAATAGACGTATGGATTTACATCATAATGTAGATGAAGGTAAAAATACCCTTACTATGGATACGAGTTATCCTGTGCGACTTGCTGGCAAAGTATTAAAAATCTTCACTGCAAGTGCTGTATGGTCTTCGTCAGATTGGGTAATTCTTAATACAGATGGTGAAAGTATTCTCACTGTTACAAGTGATAATATCTTTGACTTTGCTGGTAGAGTTATCAAGAATAGCATCGGAGAAGAGAAGTCTTATGCTTCTGAACAAGATGTTTATAAGCAAGGTGACTATGTAGTCGCTATTATTGATTTTGATGAATATAAAATCTATCTCTGTAGTCAAACAAACTTTGAAAAGTTTATCACTGGCAATGAAGATGTCGGTGAGAAATGCCAATTCAAATTGTTTGATGTTGCAGGAGAATCATCTGTTCAATTCAATAACAATAAAACAAAGAATATCAATGAAGATATCTATAATGAAGCAATTACATTTGATTCTCAAGACGGTTATTATTCCTTTATTAGAAATAGTGATGACAATGTTGTATATCAGATTCCTACTAAAGATGACGATGGTGGTTATTACGCAGTACCGGTATCAAATGTAGATGTAACTAATATCAACGCATTTAATGCTTCTTGTTATCCATTGATGTTTCCTTTTATTACATCAACTTACCAAAACGACTTTGAAATTGTAAGAAGTTGTAGAAACTTTGTACAATTCTCTGGTACCGTCAATGAGAAATTTATTAAGGATTGTTGTTATACCGCTAGTGAATTAAAAGCATTACCATTCATTACTTATAATAGTAGTACTGGTGAAATTAAAAGTGATGTATTGGCTTATTCCACTAGTTTTATTTCAAATATCTTTAACCAAAAGAAAGAAAACGAATACATTTATTTTTTCAGAGATTTAATTGGTTCTAGAGAAATTGAAAACGATGGATATTCTACGAACTTACCAAAAACTTCAATCACAATCATTCCAATTCCATTAGATACTTACCGTTTCTCTGAACTAGAAATCATTGATGGAAATAAAAATAAATGTAACGGATTTGACATGGAATTAAACATGTTAACTGCTGGTGGGCTTGGACTTTCTTCCACTATCATTGGTAACTGGTGGACGGGAAATTTTGTAGATGGTGATACTGCTTGGACATTTAGTTTCAATGTAAAGTCACAACCATCGGCTTTAAGATTTTTAATAACACCAAATGAAAATTGCTTTAATTATCAAGATTCATATGACATGTTTTCATATAAATTAGCACATAGTGACTTATGGAGTGCATTTGAAATAATGCGAGTAAGTCCGTATAGTAGTGATAAATATTATATGACAATGCCATCTGGAGCAGATTTAGCACAAGATATTATTAATTTTAGTCCAGAAGGCAAGAAAGTTAAAAAAATAATAAACTTTTTTTCAAATAAAGATGATCGGTATGAAAATTATATATGCAGAACATTAACTAGTACAATTAATGAAACCGATGAAATGGTTTATTTTACTAAAACAAATGAACAATTCTTATATGATCCTGCATCTTCTCCTGTTGCTACATCAATGATGTGTGATGAACAATTAATGATGTATATTGATAATACTAATAGCAAATCGTCATTAGTTGATTATTGTAAAGATCTTCTTGATAATTTTGTTGATTTAAAAAGTTATACTTATAAAACAAATACTTGTGGAAGTGATACTGATTATTCAGATATTGATACAGAGGAATTATATGCATTATCATATAAACTAACAAATTATTCTGTAAGTGATATAAACAGTCCTGATAATAATCTAGATTATGATGTTATTCAAATCAATAATCAAACAAGATTCGTTTATTCTAATTATGATTTAATTTCAAAAACTCCTAAAAACTTTAAATTTAAAGTGTCAAAAGACTTTCTTCCGAATAGTAACAACTCTAATAGTTCATTTTTATCTGTTAGAAATTCAAAATCAAAAACTTACGATTTATTTATTTGCCATTTTCTTTCAAGAGGTTTAGTAAGGGCGATTGATACATCATATAATTCTGATAAAGTATTACATTCAGATGTATCCACTACTAAAATATTAATGAAAGCAAAAATGTTTCATGCTAGAAAACATCTTATGAACACTATGCCAAAATATTTATATTTTGACAATGATGTACTAAATATATATGAAATAAAAGATAATGAGTATGTTAATAGCGGTAGTTTTAATAACTATAAAACGTGGGTATTTAGTAAGGAAGATAATTCCTTAGTCCCTACAACAGTAACTGCATTAAAGAACGCTCTAGCTTTTAATAAAACTACATATCTATATTATGAAAAAACTCCTGGAATATGGTATAGATTTAAATTGCTTATTAACAGTGTTTCATATGATTATAATTGGAATACAATTACTGATATCAATAATCATTTTGGAACTTATGATTATTTCTTAGATCCAATTATGATTATTAATACCCCTGGTGGTTTATCTAAATTAAGTTCATATGATAAAGCATATTGTGCGGCTAAAGGAGATACATATAATAACTTAATTTTAAGTCAAAACTTTGATGAAGATCCTAAAGTAAGAATAGCAACAGTTATTGAAACTTATTTCTTATACGGTTCTGGTATTATGAATAATAAGGTTAAACTGCCTCAAGCTCAAGGCCTTTTAGTTCCTTGTTTCGTTGATAAGAAATATATGAAAAATGAGAATGAATATGAGCATGTAACCACATTATCATTAACAACAACATTAGATTATAGATTTCATAGATATCTTAAAAACTCAACATCTGGTGTAGATAGTAATAATAATCCAATCAGCTTTAAATTATCAGATTTTATCCCAGAGAATACATTTACATATACAGACGGTCCTGCACCAAGGTTATCTAAAACTAAAAATTCTAATAATCAATACGTATATAATATAGATACTTATAAAGATTTCATTTCTAATGTATATATAACAAAGTATACTTATGATACAGATAGTAATATTTCTAACACAGTAAAGCCTTTATTGAATGATATTCAGCTAAAATATATCAATGGTAAAGGTATTAGAGAAGAATATTATAAAAATAAAACAATCTATGATTTCTTTAGATATATGAGTCTTTATGATTTAGCTGTTCCGATGGCTGATCAAAAGATTGATAGTGTGAGTGATACAAATATTGCAATATATGATAAAAGCACGTTCAATTCTGTAACCGATGTTAAGTTCTTTGATGATGGTGAAAGATACATGGTGGATTCCAGCGGAAATAAAGTAACTGCAAAAGCAAGCAATATTATTATTTGTAAGATTGATAATAACAATCGATTTGGTTTTAACCAAGTATATATTCAAGGAACTGGACAAAAAGATGTCACTAATGATTATATCTCTGTAGATAAAATTTACGCTTCAAAAGAACAAGCTGGTAATAAATCTGTTTTGAACATTTCTTTGAATGACCAAGATAATGTATTGCTAAATATTAATGGTATCCTTGGTACAATTGAATGTAATACATTGAATTGGAATAATCTGTTATTAGCATTGTCTAATAATAAGACTATAGATATTCTAAGTGATGCTTTGATTAATATGAAGAAATCGATTAATCAGTCGTTCATTAAATCTGGACAAAATGTTAATGATACAATTACAATTACTAAGAATGCTAATCCAACCACCGATATTGCTACATTCAATTCAGATACTAATGTATATGATTATAACTATGTAAAAGGATTTGATGATAATGACTACCGTCAAATTGATAATAGGGGTGTTATTGTTTTTACATTATCCAACGGTTATTCTAGATTGAATAAAAATGGTAGTCTTGATGAATCGATATGGACAGAAGATGTAAATGCTTCTGTAATTCAAGCAAAGAGAATGTTTGTATCGAAAGATGGTTTGGTTTGTACAAAAGAATATTTTGACAGAGAAAATGCTACTGATACTGATGAGAAATCTACAATTAAAGCATTACAACAAAAAATTAAAGACTTAGAAACTAGACTAACTGCTCTAGAATCTAAGTAATTAAAGGAGGTATTTATTATGCTTAAAGGTATTGATGTATCTGTATGGCAAGGTTCAATTGATTGGTCTAAAACAAAAGATGAAATTGATTTCGCTATTTTAAGAGCAGGTTATGGACGTCATGTATCTCAGAAGGATGATAGATTTGAAGAATATTATGCTGCTTGTGAAAAGTATAATATTCCAAAGGGTGCTTATTGGTTCTCTTATGCAACCACAAAAGATGAAGCAATTCAAGAAGCAAAAGCTTGTATTGAATGTTTGAAAGGTAAGAAGTTTGAATACCCAATTCTATTTGATATTGAACACTCTACTCAAACAAATACTGCTGTAGCCTCTGCCATCATCCCTGCGTTCTGTGATACAATTAGAGCAGCTGGATATTATCCAGGTATTTATTCCTACTATTCTTTCCTAAAAAGCTATGTTCCATCAAGTGTATATAGCAAGTATGATATTGCAGTAGCACATTATGCTAGCTCTACACCATGGACACAAAAAACAATGTGGCAATATTCTTCCACTGGTAGAGTAGCTGGTATTTCTGGTAATGTAGATCTTGATTACTGCTATGTAGATAATTATCCAGAAAAGATTAAAGCCCTTGGATTGAATAATCTTACCGGTTCTGTTAATGAATCTAAACCGGTAACTCCAACAGGTTATCTTGTTACTACAGATAAAGCACCAGAGAATAAGGTTACTTCATTTAATGTAAGTGATAGAACACAAATCTCCAAACATTTCAATGTTCAAGAATTTAAGTGTAAGTGTGGTAAATCACATGAAATTAAGATTAACCTATACCTTGTATATATTCTTGAAAAGCTATTTGAAACTTTCGAATGCTCTATGATTATTGTAAATAGTGGATATCGTTGTCCAGATTACGATAAGAAGATCGGTGGATTCGTTGGTCAGCATGGTATTGGTAATGCAGCAGATGTTGTATTATATGATAAACATAAAAAGGCAATTTCTACAAAGCTTGTTTCTTGTGCTGCACAGGATTTGGGTGTTGGTGGTATTGCTAATATCACATCTTCATATACATCTATTCATCTAGATTGCAGAACAAGTAATATCTGGAAGGGTGATGAATGTGTAAGCAATAACACAGTTACATCTAACTTCTATCAATATTATGGACTAACAAAAGATGATGTATATAAAAATAAAGCTGTCCCAACAACTCCAGCTAAGCCGACAACCCCATCTACTCCTGTAACAATTAAAGCTGGTGCAAAAGTAACTCTATCTGGTGCTACACTATATGCTTCTGCTTCTGCAAAGTCTGGTATAAGAAAATCTGGTACATTCTATGTATATAGTACAGAAGTAGTTAGCAATCGTATCCGTATTACAAATTCTATTAGTAATGTAGGTAGAACACCAATCGGTAATTATGTTACTGGGTGGATTGATGTTTCTTTGGTAAAGGGTACAACAACTGTGTCCTCTTCTTCCGGAACTCCAAAAGCTGGTGATAGAATTACATTGAGAAGCGTGGCATTATATGCTTCTGCTTCTACATCTAATTATTCTTCCAAGAAATCTGGTACTTATTATATCTATAGTAATGAAGTATTAAATGGTAAAATTCGTATTACAAACTCTGCTAGTAATGTAGGTAGAACACCAATTGGTAATTATGTTACTGGATGGGTAAAAGTTTCTGATATTAAGTAAATAAACAAAAAAAGAAGAACGGATGTAAAGTCCGTTCTTCTCATTTTACCAAATTTACATTTCCCATATTCTTTAATACCAGCAACTATTTAGTAAAAGTTAAATAAGGAGGGTTATATATGGATATTGAATTAAATGGGAAAGACTTTCCTAATATATTTAGTTACTTAAATAACGGAAATCCTACGCTTAGAAGCCCAAGTTCTGTTTATGAGATTAGTCTTATGCAGACAAAAGAAACCTTAGCAGATATTGATAGTTATGCCAGATTTATCAATAATGCAATTTCTCAATTTAGACATAGTAGATTCTATAAAGCTTATAAAGCAAACCTAATGTCACTAGGATTAGACCATTGTGCTTATCTACATAATATAAATTCCGAAATGGCTGAACTTGAAATGAATCATGTCATTCTTACAATATTTGATATTGCTTTAATGATTAGTGAACACTATTTGAATACATATGGGTATGTTTCTACTTTCCATATTGTAGGTGCTTTAAGAGAAGAACATAAACAGAATCGAGTGCCGATTATTATGATGAGTAAAACGGTTCATCAGCTGTATCATAATGATGATTTATTCTATGTACATCCAAATCAAGTATTTGGTAAATGGACAGAATTAATTAAGACATATTATAATGGTATTACACCAGAAATATGTTCAAAACTATTATATTATATTAGACTTGCTCAAAGAGAGAAAGAATCTAATGATGATGAATTATTAACTTTAGGAAACGAAATACAGAATTGGAGTGAAAGAAACTATGGAAGTACTATCCACCCTATTGAATCCAAGAACCCTTATTATTTTTGGAATACTTCTAATTCTAATACTGGGGATTGTGAGTAATGCAGTAATTACTTCAACGATTAATAAATGGCTGAAGTACAAATATAAAGAACTTGAATTAAAGAAGTATAATATTGATATTCATTTGAATGTCACAAAAGATATTGAAACAAGATTGGATGCAATTATTGAAAGTTGTTTCCAGGAATATTCTTTAATGAATCTTATCTATAAAGCAGATTGGTATATTAAAGAAGAGGAAGAAATTCAAATCAGTAAAGATATTTGCACTTTAGTAAGTGATAGAATTTCTCCAGTAATGTTACAACAACTTTCTTTATATTATAATGAAGATGCAATTTATGATATAATTGGTAAGAGAGTCTATTTCAAAGTAACAAACTTTGTCATTGAACATAATAAGACCTCTTTGTAAAATATATTAATCATAGAAAGGAGGTAAGATAATTGGGTAATAGATATGATTATACTTTTAAAATGAAGTATACAGATAATCCTTACATTGATCTTATTGTAAATTGTGTTAAGATACTTGGTATGAATGCAATTACAAAAAATGAGAATCAAGCTTTACATTATGAAGACCTTCGTTCTTCTATGGCTGCTGGTAAATTCATTAAGTTCAAAGAAGGGAACTGGAATCAAATAAAAGATGGTCCATATGCAGAATATAACTATATGGAATGGAATAGTTATTATAGAATGCTGAATGGTTTACCACCTGCATATACATTAAATGATGAAAAAGCTTATCTTCAAGCAACAGGATATGAACCTGAAGATATATATGAAGATATTGGTCCAGCATTTATAATTCCAGAATTATATAAAAGATACTTCATTGACATGGGACAGTATAAAGATGACTTGCAAGGAAAATACTTACATGAATTAGATGAAGAACAATTAGCAGTTATCATTGCAGATGGTACACTTGACCAAATCAAAGCAGATTATGCTGAAGATACACATTATCAATATATTTACCATTTAGGTGATAAGCGAATTGATTACTATACAGCAAGAAAAGCTGTTAATTTTTCTCTTCTATATGTCCCAAAACTAAATACATTTGATATCATTGAAAATAAATTCAAAAGAATGTATGACAGAAATAGAAGATATACAATGGCTACTGTATACTCAGAAGCTTATCGATTCATGTCTTATCATTATGACGCATTTATTCAGATTCTAATTATCATACAAACAATGGTAGATATGATTTCTGAAGTACAAGAATACATCATCAATAAAGATGTATTTGATTCTAGAACAATTCGTTATCTATTTGAATCTTATGGGATTGCTTACTATAAAGAGATTCCAGTAAAGTATCAAATAAGAATCATCAAGAATGTAAATAAACTTCTTAAATATAAATCTTCTAATCGAAACATTACTGATATTCTAGAATTGTTTGATAATGATGATATTGTAGTATATACATATTATCTAATGAAAACAAAACGAATCAATCGAGAAGATTTCTTCTATTACACAAAAGATGATATCAATCCAAAGTATCATACAAATAGAGAATATTATTTAGGAAGAATGAAAGACATTACAAATAATAAAATCCCATTGATGAATGTACCATATATGATAGATGATACTACAGTTGAAAAGGATGAGAATGGTGAAATTATCAAAGATAACTTTATTAGAACATATGTGTATGGTTATTCTTTAAAGGATGAGAAGCATGCTGATACATCTATCAATCGAGTAATTTTGCCATCTGATTATCAACCAATTGCAGGAAAGATTGCTGATTCTATTAATGTTCTACATGGTGCAACAACTTCTAATAGTTTTATTTGTGACTTCCTAGATAATATTGCTTATAAAAATGATCTTCCTTGGTTTGGTACAAGTCGATATAATAAAGATACAGTAAATAGTACAAGATATTTAGAAGAACGTAGCACTCTCTTGAGTAATATTAAAGAAGCTATTTCAAATGTAATCAAACTTGTATTCGATGAAGAGACATCAAATGATCCTACATTCGGTCTTAATGCGTTTCATTATAGACGAATTAAATATAGAATCTATTCTATCCTAGGTTTATTCAAATATGATAAGTCAATTGATTTTGATAATATTACAGATGAAGAATTGAATTCTTCTACATATTTCTATAATGCTGATACAGAAATTGATGAAGCATATTGTGCACTTCATGGATTAGATTATGATGCAGAAATAGAAACTGAAAATAAATATATGTTAAATCATACAATTCCATTTATGGTTTGGTTACCATATAAAGCTGGAATCAATATGTTAGCAGATGATGATGAAGATACTCCGAAAACAATTAGTGATTATTTTGGTGATCAATCTAATTACATATTTAATACAAATTCTACATTTGGTGCTACTCCTAGTACATTGGGTGATTTATATGAACGATATACTAGAATCTTTAGAGAAAACTATTGTGTTTCTGTTAGAGTATATGTAGAAGCTGTGTTTGATAGCCTTGCTTATGACGCTCTTAATAATCCTACACCTAGATATGTAGGATGGATGGATATCGGAAATGTTATTGAAATAACTGGAATGTCACTAGATGAATTACAATTAGGTGATATTGTATCTACAATTGATAACGATTTAGTTCCTGTATATAAAACGCCATATGTGTATGAAGTTATTACAGAAGACATGATTGGTAAAGAATACTTTAGAAAGAACTATAATCTATGTTTTCTAAAAGTTCCACTTCTTGACCCGAATGCATCTAAAGTTCTTGAACGAAAAGATATGAGAAGAAGCTATGATAGTATTACTCTAGCCGACCCATTTTGGGATGGTGTATCTACATTTGATATTTTAACAGATGAAGAACGTGATAAACTTCATCAGTCTAAGAAACAGCAAATTCTTAATAAAGAATTTACAATTGAACGAACAAAATATATTGCTGTTGAAGCTTCGATTGATTTGGTTAAGATGTCATATCAATTAAGTTACTTTATGAATATGCTATATGATAAGCATATTGATGAAGAAGATTTATATGTAGAAGTTGACCCTGAATTATCCAGTGCAAAAGTAAGATTAAATGATTTACTTACATTTGCAATTGCATTGAATTTTATATACAATGGTGTTGAACCAGATAACATTGCATCTGATATGGAAAAGAATATGTATATTAATGGGTTCAATTTCGATACCGATTGGAATGATATTTATAACTATCTACAAAACAAACACTTTATCAATAATAACTATGAGAATGAAATTCATGACTATTCTTATATTAATGAATTTGGTGAAACAATCTCAAATACAGGTTACGGAATGTCACCAATGGATAAAGGATGGTTATCAGAAAGATTTGATGACTGGTTTGTTTATGATGCTGATAATGATATAAAGGTGTATTACGGAATGCCTACTGGAACTGTAGATTCTCCGATACTTCCTTCTAGTAAGATTAATGATATTCCAAATGCAAAACCATATTACTCAGATGAAGATCATCATATTCCAAATCCGAGTATCGGTGCGTTTTTAAGTGGTAGATATAATACTTGCCCAGAGAATTGTTCCACAACTGCTAAATTAAACTTAGACTTTGGACATTCTGATATTTGGTGTTATAATCTAGAGAAGCACCCAATTGTGAATGAATATGGAGAAATTCGAACAATCGATATTTCTTGGAAACCAACTCAATATACAAATGATGATAATAATTCTCATGGTTTATGGTTAGATACAGATATTTTAACTAGATTAGATAGTAGTATGTCTGATTTGGAAAAAATAAATATGCTAAAGAAAATCTATTATAGTAATACAAACTTATATGATCATCTTACTTATATGATGCGACATGCTGAATCGAAACGTATGTATGATATTTATAAAGTCTTATTTGATTCGTTTATGGAAACAAAGATGAATCATGATTATTATGGATTGATTGATGAATCTGGTAGTCCTGTATATAGTGATTCTGAAAATCCAGATGATTTATTCTATCTTACTTCTGCTATAGATGTATTATATGATAAAGATGGATATCCGTATTTTAGAGGGTTTAAATTAGAACCAGATAGAGATATTGATGAGGGTTTATTTACTTATTCTCATAACGATGATTTCAGTGAATGCCGTTATACGAATACAAATGGATTGTCAGTTGATTGTTTATACTATGATGAAGTATATAAACAAACTGGTAAGAAAGACTATGTAATTCATGATAACTATCTAAATCAATTTCCTAGAAAATATTACATGGTACCAAACTTAGACGGTTATTTCTTTAGAATGGAAGAAATACTAAAACATTACTTAGTAAGTAAACAAGACCCTACTATAAAGATAGAAGTAACTGTTGATGATGAAAACAATATAGTTGATGATGAAGGACATAAGATAACTGATTCAAATTATAAGTGGAAATACATTATCAAAGACGGAAAAGTTATCAGAGTTAATAAAGGAGCTCAAACTTCTCCAGATGATAAAGTTATTACAATTACCCGTAAGATTGCTGATAGTTATTATGACTTCTTACAATATAGAAATCCAAGTCTGTATAGTCATCTGATTGATTTAAAATATAATTATACAAATACAGCAGTTACCGACCCTACAACTAAGACAACTTACTATGTGCCTTCAGACGAAAAACGAAGAAGAATAGAAGTCTTGTGTGAATTAATTGCTTCTGCTCTAGAAAAGTACTTTGATAAAAATGAATGGAAATATATATTCAATTTGATTCCTACCGCTAATATTGAGAATGTCCAGAGATATATCATGAAAATGGTTATTTTCTTTAAATCATGGAAAACACAGATTCTTGATACTAATATTAGTTATATTATTGATGACCCATTTAACAATCATGTACATATTCTTGATGATATGTATTATACTACAAAGTTTGATAACCTATTAGAAAAGGTTCGTCCAAAAGACTATAAGTATTTTCATAATCATACTGAATACAAAGATCCTATTAAAATAGGAGAGAAATACAATTTAAAATCTACATATTTTGAACCATATGAAATCAAATTTGGTTTTGGAGAAAAGATGTATGGTCATAACTTCGACTTTCCAAGTTTAACTTCTAAACTTACATTAACGGATAAAGTAAGTCCATCAGAAAAAGTTGAAATGCATTATGTGGAATATAAAGGTGATGTACAAAAGGATGCGAATGGTAATGTGTTATTACCATAAAGAAAGAGAGGTATACTTATGAATAAAAAACTTACTATCTTTGATAATAACGGTGGTACAAATATTATTAAAGGTGATAAAGCTAATGTTAAAGGAACTGATATTATTTTAAAGTCCTTGGCTAATGGTAAGGTAATATTCCGTGGTTCCAATAAAGTAATTGTATCTGGTTCTGAATTTAATGCAATCAAAGATTTTGATTATGATAAGTTTGTATTAGATGATGAATATGATTTCTTAAATTCTATTCCAAGTTATGATATGGCATTTAAGAATGCAAATAGACCTTTTAAATCTAGTAGTGCTGTAGAAATTCCAACAACACTCGATGGTTTTGCAACAGCTGGATTTAATTTCTATACTGGTGAAGCCGGTACAAATAGTACTTTAAGTATATTCAATAACTTATCTATTAGTAGTGAACCTGCACATAAGTTATATAGACATTTTGCTCGTAGAGCTTGTCTATGGTGTGTTGGTATTGATGGTTGCGGTATTGAAGCTTCTAGAGTATTTAAAGTACATAATACAAAGTGGATTGCACCGTATGGATATTGGGATTTTAATGATGGTACAGGTGGTAATAATACTTATCCAACAACTGATACAAGTGGACTAACTTGTTTGATTCCGTTTAAATATAGAACATCTGATGCTGACTTGAGTACATCCTATAGAAAGCAGTACTTTGGTCGTATGGATGCAAATGGTGTTATCGGATATTTCTTTAAAACATTTGATGAAGAACCTAAGTTAATTAGACGCTACGCTGATGATAGTGCAGATTTAATTAATATTACGGGTTCTGGATTAGATGTGTGGAAAGATAAACGTGATTCTGAAGCAGAGGTTGTTGTACAATTAAAGATGAGTGTATCTGCATCTGACTGTAGAGAATACTTTAACAGAAACGTTGGTACAAATGATTCTAAGATTAATACAATTTCTTTATGTACTGCAATTCCATATCTTAATCCAGAAGGAAATCTTGAGTATGCTGATATCAGACCATTCACAAGATTTAACTTCCCAAATGAAGCATTGATTGATTATTCTAAAGGTATCGAGATTATTTACTATCTATACTATTAAAAAATAAAAGGTAGGTGACAATTACGTCACCTACCCCATTTTTGTTTTCTGATTCTATATCTTAGTTTCCATAACGAGTGTTTACAGCAATCTTAAGTTGTGATAAGATTGTTCCAGCTGTTACAACACTATTCTCTAACTGAATGATATGTTTTCTATCATGTTTATATAATGATAAGAGCTTCAGATAAAGCAGACTTTCCAATCCTCTGATTTCTTCAGATGATTGTTTCACACCCTTGTTCTTAACGTATTGTAAAACAATCCCATTGATGCTAGTGCATTCCTTTGCTCTTTCCTCGAATGATTCCTTTGTTATTTGGTCAATTGAATAACGTCCCATGATTATCTCCTTTATTCTTGATATGATTGACAAACTTCAATAAGTCGTAATTCTTCTTCTGTGATAGAATTGATTCCAAGTTGTGCAAATGAATTAATACAAATCATTGTGTCAGTTTGTAATGACATCTTACTATTAAACATACCATCATTATAAGATACCTGCATACTAAGTCTAGGATTAAATAGTTTTGCAGCGTTCAATAAGAATTCATCATTAATGATAAGTGTGATATTTAAAGTATCACCATCAAAGTCTGCACCCATCGACTTAAGAATTTCATGTGGTAAATGACAACTATATGTGTCATTCTTTGTTACACCAGTTACATGAAGTTGAATAATAGACGATGGAGAAATACTAGGATTTCGATTTAAGATAATTCCGACATACTGATTATCAATGATATTCTGAATCAAATCAGCAATCATCGGATTATACTCAATACGGGCTTCATCCCAAATGCGATAAGCCTCTGCAGGACTATAGGTTTTTGTAAGAACATTAATGATTGTCAAACTCATTAATTCAATCAAAGTTGGATATGGAAGAATGACTTCATCAATTCTCAAATCTGGGTCTGGAATAATTACATTTCTTGCGGTAAAGTTATAACGTCCACCGTTTAAAGAACGGGTATAACCTTTCTTCTGTGCAATTACTTTTTCCAAATCTGCATAAATTTCCATATACTTCATTTGAATATCATACAGAATCTGATTTGTTGGCTTTGAACGGTTTCTAGAATAGATATCATGCTTGTTTAATTTTGCTACTAATCCAGCAATCAAATTATACAAAGCATTATTTCCTTCAAAGTTAAACTTATTCTGTTTAATAGAGAATGGTCTTAACTGAGATGTATATACAGGTAAACAATGTGTAAACACAATATTCTTATTCTGCATAATATCCTCATAATAAGCCATCTTATTTGTATTGGACTTATATTTGTTTCGATAGAACTCCATTACTTCATCAAATCTATCTCTTAATTCCATAAACCCAATACCAGAAAATGGATTTGATTTGGACGGTGTTTTTGGAATTGCAAAACCATCCTCATCAATCTTCGGTTCTACATTAATAATATCATCGAAGATTTTCTTTCCGATAAATGCTACTAACTTTTTAAACATATTTGGATGAATTACAGTGAAATCATTCATCTTTATCCATCCTGTAATAGAAAAGTCATTTGCAACATATCTTACTTTCGTATGACAAAACGGACAAAATAAACCATTGTTTACCTTCATCATTGTTTTACCACACTTACATTTATAAACGTCCCCAAATGGTGTTACATCATCAATCTGCATTCCAAATCTTGAAGAAAAGATACTGTCAATAGAACGAATATCTTTCTTAATGTTTTGCTTCTTTACGATATAAAACCCTGTACCTTTTACAATATCATCTTCACATTCCTTATCAAAATCGATCGGAACGATTCTAGATTCAAATCTGTATAAAGGTTGTCCATTTTCATTCAATGGAATATTGAATGGGTAGTTACCTGTAACAGAAACATTATAGAATTCTTCCAATTTCTCATACAAGTAATCATAATTTTCCGATGTTGAATATACGTCTGACATATTGTACCTCCTATAATTTTTTATTATAAAGTTGACGATAGTGTTTTATACTACAATATCACCAGCTATCATAATGCCCTCTCTGAATTCATTAAAATACTTGTACTTCTTCTGAATACTAAGAGTATATTGATTAATTACAATGTCAGGGTCATTCGTAAAGTATTCCTTATACTCATCCAGAATACCGCAACGACGAATGATACTTTCCAGTTTCGCTAAAGTCAAATCATCATCAAATGTGATTTCTTCTTTCGCAGTAATATCCAATTTCGGGATTGTCTTATTATCAGACAATACTCCAGGTTTCGTATCGATTTTGAAATCGATATCTTCATCAAAATCTTGTACAATCGTAACACTTAATTCATTAATCACAAGTGTCTTAGATGGTACAATGTTCTTCTTTGTTGGTATACTAACGTCTTTAATAGACACATACCGACGTGGTTGTTGTTCATGTGGATTATTGTTCAAATCTCTAATTAGAATTGACATATAATCTCCTCCTTTAAATAGTATTAAAGAGTAGTTGACCTTCCTCTTCAATATTATAATATGTAATTATAACCCATTTCAACAATCATATAAATTCGGAAAGGAGAATACAATATGTTTAAGCCAATGTCAACAATTGAACAAAAGAAAACAAAGATTCTTGAAGGCAGGAAATTAGAAGAACAAGAAAGAAGCAAAATATTCAAATGTATTGTTGATGAAGGTGAGTATTATCATTATACTGACCTAAATGGTATTACCCATAAAGAATATAAAGCATTGCCTTCTATTGAAAGAAAGCGAGTAAGGAGGAATCAATATGGCTATTAAAAAGAGAAAATCTAGATATATTACAGATAGTGAAAGAGATTATATTCTATCATTATCTAGCAAAGATTGTTTGAAAACAAGCGTATTCATGGAATGTTTCGGGGAATTTAATGGAAAGAAAAAGTTTAACACTTATGATGTTATAAAAGTGCCACCAAAGACCTATCATAATAATAAGAATGAATTTGTTACTACAGTTGGTTCTTGGTTCTTTAATAAAGCTTGCATCGATTATCCAGGACTCTTTGATGAAATTGGTTATATTAATAAACCAATTAGTAAAGGTGTATACGGTGATATTAATGATAAACTATCTCTAGCCATTCTGGAAGATAGAGTAACAACACAGCAATTTAAAGACTGGATTCTCTGTTGTCAAAAATTCATGAATTATTCTACTGTAATTTGCACTACTTCTTCAGAGGATATGTTATTAATCTCCAAAGTCATTGAACCAAAGAAGAAAGAATTGTTTAAGAAATATGAAAAGGAATTGGCTGCTGGTGATGCATTTACTATGCAGAAGATAGAGAATGAACTATTAGCCTATTGTGAAGATAAATTAAAAGATGACCCTGCATGGGATAATATTAAAGCTGGTGCAGGTGCAGACTTAGGTAACAACTTTAAAAATATGTATGTCGTAAAAGGTGCACAAAAAGACCCTGACCCTACCAAGGGATACAACATTATTAAGTCTTGTTATTCTGAAGGTGTATCAAAAGATGATTATGCTGCAATGGCAAACTCTCTAGCAGCTGGTCCATATTCCCGTTCTAGAAAAACTTCTATATGGGGTTATGAGGAAAAGAAATTCTTATTGGCATTTCAGCATATTAAGTTAGGACCAAAGGGTAGCGACTGTGGTACAAAACATACAATTACAGTAACTTTAGATAAAAACTATCTAAAACTTCTAATGTATTCTTATATAGTAGAAGGAAGTAGACTAGTGCGTCTAGACAGTACAAATATGGATAAATACAAGGGGAAGACTGTAAAGATGCGTTTTAGTAGTTTATGTAAAAACGAATGCATCTGCAACAAGTGTGCTGGCGACTTGTATTACCTACTAAATACTCCTAATATTGGTACTGCTACTCCTCAATTAGCTAGTTCTGTAAAGAATATTATGATGAAGGCTTTCCACGATAGTACAGAGAAGTTTACACAAATGAACGCTATGGAAGCATTCGGAGATTAATGAATTTAATGACAAGTTATCTCATCACAGCCTTTTCATAATTATTTTTTAAAACATACTAACATAAATATAAATAATTTTGCTTAATAAATAGCTATTTATTTATATTTATGAAAGGTGGTTTTAATTATGTCTAGAAAGTTCAAAGAAATTAAACCAGGAGATGTTATTAATGACATGGAGGTTATCTCTTCAAAAAGAGATGTTGTTAACAATAGAAGAATGTTAACCTGCAGATGCTTAAAATGTGGAAGAGAAAAAGATATTTACGAAGGCAATCTTAGGGATAGACAAAATTGTTCACTACATGAGGTTGCTTGTGGATTTGGATTAAAACAACAAGATCCTAAATTTTATGATGTATGGGTACATATGAAAAATCGTATTTATAATCCTAATAGTGAATACTATTATAATTATGGAGGCAGAGGATTGACCACAGATTACGATGCATTTGTAGATTTCTATGATGATGAGTATGGAAAATACTTATATGCTAAAAATCATTATGCTGGAGAAAGAGTATCTTTGGATAGAATCAATAATAATGTCGGATATGTTAGAGGAAATCTTAGATGGACCACTCCAACAAGACAGACTAGAAATTCGAGAATGGTTAAAGAATTTTACGCAGTGTCGCCTACTGGTGAAATTTACCTTACAAATAATCAAACTATGTTTGCGGCTAACCATGGATTAGAATCTAGACATATTTCAGATTGTCTTAGAGGCGTACAAGCAACAACTGGCGGCGGCTGGAGATTCTGGTTCAAAAATCAGATGTTTGTATTTCAAGAAGATAAATATGTAATTAAAGAATTATATTATTAAGAGAGTCCTAGAGAATTTCAAAACACAATCTCTAGGACTTTTTATAAAAAGAAAAGGTCAGGTGTTGAATATGAACTTTAAATATATACCTTATAGTGATGAACTTGCTAATATGATATTAAATCATAAATCTGATTTTCCTTCTCCACCAGTTATCGTAGCAACAGAGCGTTATACTATAAAAGATTATGAACCTATAGGAGTTGAATTTGATGTTATATTAAGATTTTTAAAGAAAGGATATATTTGTACTAGAAAAGCTTGGAATAGAGATAAGTTTTTAAAATTTATAAAAAATAAAAATACTTTTGAAGTAATTCGTAGATATGGTGTTACTGTTGATTATCTTATGACAGATCAAGATATTTTAGCAAACGATTGGATAATTGCGTTTTCAAAAGAAGACAATGAGAGGTTTGATATTTGTGGTGAACTTTAATGATTGTTATTATATAACGAATAAAAGGAGAATATTTATAAATGGACAATGATAATCTGTTAGAAATTTTAAAAAGTAATGGAGACTTAAATAATGTTAATCCTCAGATTCAAAGTTTAATGAATCAAAAACAGAATAGTAAAAATATTTTACAGGAGGATACATTTATGGACAATACTAAAGTATCGTTATTTGACAAGTTCAAGCGGAAGAAGGACAAAGACCATCTATTTCTAGTCGAAGATGCTTATATCGTTTCTAGGTTAATTGATATGGGTGATAAAACAAAACCTTATTATGAAATCAAGTATCTAGAAGTTGGTAAGGATGAGTATGATATTGGATTTGGGTCTACTGATCGAAAGAATCTAATAGAATGGCTTGAAACAGATTTTGAATTTGTTAATCCTAATAAAGCTATAATTAATATACTTGACCATTTCTCTGAAACAATTGAGCAATTCTATCAAAAAGAAGAAGAAACCAAACCTAAGAAGAATGTTCTAGTTGGTGAACCAATGACAGCATTGGAAGCTATAAAGTTACTAAAGCAAGGTAAATTAATTTCAACGAAAAATCCAAGAAGATTATTCAAATTTATCTTTCTTGCAAAGGATGAAACACAATACTTTAAAATGTATTTTGGTGGTAATGCTATCATTTCTTCTACGCCTTATGCATTTACTACTAGTGATTTACTATCTGATGAGAAGATATGGTATGAATATGATGATGGTGAAACTTATAACATAGATATGCTGTAAAGGAGTTATGAATTATGTGTTACAATTTTAAAAAGCTAGTAGAGAAGTTTTTAGATCCAGCTCCAGCCGGAAACAATAAAAAATTGCATTCAGATTTTCTGGATAAGATTATTTCGTGTGAATATATAGTTGGATGCTTTAGAGAAGATTTACCGAAATATAGTATTCCGTTCTCTTCTAAACGTCCAAATTATACAAAAGCTAAATCAAATCGTAATAAAGAATTCTTCATTGTTATTGCATTGGGTAATAATAAATTTCAAATTATGAATGATGATATATTTGATGTGCTAACAAAAAATTACTATGTATATTGTGATCATAATTTTTCTGAATTCCGTTATCATGTTGTAGATTTAGAATTCAATGGTGAATGGAATCTTTCTAGAAAGCCTATTATTTGGCATATAATTTCCGAAGATGACAAGCCAATTGATATTATCATCGATGAGTCTTTAAGTTTAAACCTTACACTGATGTATTTCCATGAAGGAAAAACTATTTTCAGAAAGAAATGGAAAGAAGAAGGTAACGATAAAGAACTTAAAGAAGGTCCTGTAAACGATTTCTATTTACAACTTGAAGATATTGAAGCCAAAGATTGGTGTGTTAAAAAACAAGTAAAACAAAAAAGTAATGACTGTAAGTTATTAGTAGATTTTATTCAAGCTTCTAAATATCTTAAAGACGGAAAGAAAATCTATAGTAGTGCGTTGGAAGAATATGGGATTAAATATTTAAAGATAATTGAATTAGTATCATCTAATAAAGCAGATAATGATGTTGGCCATACAGAACAATTTAGATTTATTGGTGCATATTCGCACGGTGAAATATATAAATGGAATGAACGAGAATTCTTTGAAAAACACTCTTTAACAGATGAAATTTGGTATACAGAAAACTGATAATTTACTATGTTCTTAAAATAACTTTGGTTCTCTTATAGCATATGCTATAAGAGAGCCTTTTTATTTTTTTGTCAAAACTTTATAATAAAAGATGATAGCTGTTATTTAAGGAGGGTAAAGTCTTAATGAAGCAAGTATATTTAATCCCTATGTCTAGATATGAAGACGAAAATGAAAAAGTAATCAATGATGCTATTTATAGAATTGGTAAGGATTCTTCAGTTACTTGGTTAGCTGATCTTATCAAAGCTTTAGATGATAGTAAGTATATGCTTGTAGCCGATAAAGAAGAAACTGCTGGTAGCGAAACGCCGGAAATTGGTGTAAGAGTTATTAGAGGTTCTCAAAATATGCTTAAGACAGAAGAGATTATTAATGAAGAATTAAAGGCGATGGATGAAGATAGTAAGTCCTTTATTTCTATTTGTCATCCTTCTGAATTTATGTATATTATTCTTTTCGAATACAAAGCTGGTACTAATCCAAGAGTTAAGATTGTTCCAAATCCAGCGGATGCATATATTGGTTCTAGAAAATTAACTGACTTCTTTGAAAGATTAGATAAAGATGATTCTTGGGATTTAGAACCGTATGATAGTTTCATGCTAGATGATAAGAACTTAATTATTTTATTTAAATAATGGAGGTAATATATATGAAAAGTCTTGTTATTAATATTGGTCGTGCTGATGTCACAGAAATTGAAAAGCAGGTTAATGAAAAACTTAAGACAGTAGAAAAGTTTTCTTCTATTAAGATGACTGCTACTAGTTCTAATACTGTTGCAGTAGTTCTATATGATGATTCTACATCTACAGTAACAAAGCCACAGGTTAAAATTGTACCGTTCTCTATTAACGATACAAAAGAAGCTGCTAAAGTAATCGATAAAGCTCTAGAAGGATTGAAAGTTGTAAGTGTAGAACCAACTACAATTATTGATGATAATCGTCTTATTGTTGTATATGATGATAAAACAACTAGTACTAAAGATGATCCTTCGTCTTCTGATACAGACCAGGGAAAGAAAGAATAAACAATTGACTCCATACCGTGAATGGTATGGAGTCTATTCTATTGGAAAACTATGGAGGTATACCTTATTTATTAGTTGTATTATAAATACCAGAATATTCAAGAATAGGAGATAATGTAGGTGCTTTTTCAATAAGCTTAGATTCAACATTTATCAAGAACTCCTTATCATGTACATCTGTAAACTCTGCCATGATGATCCCTAGAACATTATTATCATGGTCATATACTGCAATTGCACTAGCTGACCGAATATTATTACCCCGCAACATACCAATTAACACCGGAGAATCATGTACCAATTCATCTGTTTCATCATTAGAATCAAGGACACTCATTTTACCATTTTTATAAATATAGGATATGCTATTATCAAACATCTGTAATGGTAAACCTGTATGTGGTTTAATATTCTTTACAACACCGGAATTCTTTTTTACAACTTCACATATACACGACGTTTTAAAAAAGGGTAATCCATGAGAACTATAAACACCATTATGAAACACATAAATTGCAACTCTACTAGCATCAATTGTATCAGACAAATCTCTCAATACTTCTTTCAAACTAGAATTGATGCTTAGAAATACCTGAACTAAATCAGGTTCTTTCCTCGTAATTTGTTTTGGTACATCTTTTTTCACCTCCTCTTCTTTAGAATTTTTCAAAAGCATATCAACAAGCTCTTGTTGCTGTTCAATAATATGATTATTAGTCTTCTGATTGTTCTTTAAGATATAAGCAACCACCATTAATAAGATTATTAGAAAAACAGCAATGATAACAGCTGAAGCACCATAAGTATGAATCAAATCAGTATATTCTTTGATTTGTTCTGTATAGCTAGATGTCTCAGTAACCATTGTAGTAGTCATATTTACTCCTTTCCGAGTATATCAATACTCATAGGTATTATTAAATTGTTGGTAATAAATGAACGAGGGGATAGTCGAACTATCCCCTCAATTTTATTCTGTATCTGTTTCAATAACTTCTTTATCTGTAGATTCTGTAGAAAATAGTGCTGCTTTATCATCAATATAAGATGTACCGTTTGTTGTATAGTATTTATCTACAATACTCGTGATTACAGAATTTCTATTAATAAAATCTGGCTCATTAATACTGGCTTTTCGATACATAGTCATTGGACCTTTCGCTGTGTCATAATTATAGAATAATTTATTGAGATTCTCATCAGATAAATCATTTAATATTTTATCTAACAAAGTACGTTCAGCATATGACTCTAACTTTGTTAAATCTATTGATCTTACTAATCTTGTATTTCTAAAGATATTCTGATTGGTTGTACTAGTAAATTGATTTTTTGCTGATTCATTATTATCAGGATGTAAACCATCATTAATATACACTTGTTCAATGATATCTTGTGTATCTAGATGGTTTAATACTTCTAGTATTCCTGCATTGATTTCTGGATTATATACAGAGTAATCTGTTTTAATGCTCATAATCGTATCAGATATATCTTCTAATTCATCTAATCTAATCTTCTTACCGTTTAAGAATACAAAGACTGAATGCTTACTAGAAATACCATATAAAGGAGAATGCATTTTAATATAGTTTGTTCGTGTATTACTATTTTCATAAAGTTCATTACCCATTACTCTATATTCATCTTCATTCTTACTCAATTCTATATCACCATTTGTGATATAACGCTCTTTTGTTTTCTCATCATAATACTCTGTATCTATATGGAATAAGTCGTTAGTAACATAGAAGATATCAATAATATCTCCTGTTTTAATTGATACGTTAAATACAACACCAACGTCTGTAATAGGAGTATTGATAATAGAATGGAGATAATAATATGATTTTGGTAAGAGGAGACCATTCTTAAAGATTAGCAAATGAGAATTCTTTAAACAGAATTTAAAATCATCATCATCGGTTTTATATACATATGTCTTTTCATTCGGTACTTCATATTCTTTCTTATTTAGTAAATAGATTGTACCAGCATCCATATCTTCTGCAGCGACAAAATGTTTATATCTGAACTGACGTTTAGAAGATAGGTATAAAACATATGGAGTTTTAATATCTCTATCTGTATCATAATTACCATCATTAAAATCTTCTGTCTTTTGGTCAGAACCTGTGTTAATACCAGTACCTATTTTAAATACATCAATCGTAGTACCGTAAAAGGCATAGTCGCCAATTGTTGTTATATTATCTCCAATAATACAAGTATGACCCATAGAACCACAATTATAAAAAGCATTGTTATTAATTTTAGTAATTGATTTTGGAAATTCTATTGTATCATGAACAGTTCTTGTTCCGTTTTTATATTCGATACCAACTGTGTTAAGTCCACCACCAGAACAGAACAATTCTGGAATATAAGTGATCTTAGTATCTTCTTTAAAATAAATATTATTAAGAGAATTGCATCCATAAAAAGCACCTTCACCAATTTCAGTTACAGAAGCAGGAATTACAATATCGTTCATCGCTGTACAATTCTGAAAAGCATACTTGCCAATTGTTATTAATGTATCAGGAAGAATCAATTTAAACTTGCTTACTTGAAGATTGGATAATGCATAATCTTCAATAACAGTTATTTCTTTTAATTCAATTATTGATAATGAGTTTAAACATTTAGCAAGATTTTCTATGAAGTTTTTTCTTATAGTAGAATTGGATTCATCGCCATATATCGTAATCTGAGGGTCATTTCTTACAACTGTACTAAAATCAGTAAGACCACAATATAACATTTGCATTTAACATCCCTCCTTTCTTAAACACTGCCATTCTGTGTTTCTTCTTTTTTAACTTTTATATTTCCGTCTTTGCATTTGATACCACCACCATTATTTAAGTTCGTAGCATCTCTAATCCATGGTAAAGTCTTTGAAATTTTATTCCATTCTTCCATTGTTCCAGAAAAATCAATTTCTCGAACATTCTGTGTTGCAAGAGCCATAAGTCCGATGCCAGATATTCCACTAGTACCTCCACCGCCACCTGGCTTAACATGTACACCACCACCAGTAGTACCATCGTTCTTTGGGACTTTACCATCAAATGTTAGGAAATATTCTCCACCACCTTGTTTTGTAACTCTATATAAACCATTTAATTTAGTATCTGTTGTTAAACGAACATAGAACTTTTTATTTGTGTCCATAGTAACAGATTGTTTATATGATAATACATTAAATGACAATTCATAAGTTGTATTGTCTGTTTTATCAACAGTCCATTTATCATCCTTATTACTTGGCATAATATTAACGAGTAATTGAACATTCTCAGCATCAAATAAACTCGTATTACAAGCGATTGCTGGGCTAAAATCTTTATTTTCTGTTATAGATTCATATAGACCTTTATCCATAGGATTACCATACTTATCAGTACGAATCCTATTAGGAGAATTAGAAGCATATAAAGTAGGAACATTTATAGATAAGTCATCATCTGTTTCACAAATCTTCTTCATTATTGAGTTATTTGCATTTAGAAAGAATACAAATTCAAATACATCACTGTTTAATATATAATCAGAATTGAAATCAACTGAAAAAGCAATATCTGTATACTGAATACTACTATATCTATCATATAACTCTCTATTCTTAAATATCATGACATAGTTATATTGTTTACCAATATTCCATCTAGACATTTCTAATTTAGAATTATCAATCACTTCATCAACTTGTGTTGTAATAACAATATCATCATTGTTATAGAACATAAGTAAATCGGTATCTCTATTATATTTCATATCAGTGTACAATTGTCTAAAGTTCTTATCTACATCTGTAATAGAATTCGATGCAGCATTCTTTGTTATAGTAGGATTAGTCTGGTCTTTAAACATCATTTCAAGATATGTATCTTGTGTAATTTGGATTCTTCTTCCATTCCTAATATAATACAATTCTGAAACTGTTGCTAAGTTACCATAAGATTTGTTTAAAACAACTTGTAATTTCACGTTATCAAACAGTACTTTTTGGTTACTGTTCTTTAAAAATGTCATAATCTTATATCCATCTAAAGTACAATATTTTTTATAAGGATGCTGTGATTGCAGTTTCTTTAGTTCAGCACCAGTTTTACTGAAAGAAACAATACTACGTTTGATAGATTGCTCTAGTTTATCGGCATCATACCCTACAATATAATTTAAACCATTCTTAAGATTTTCTTCATATGTTTGATTGAAGTCATAGGTAAAGTTAAATACTTCATCCAATAAATGCATACTATCTAATGTATATTCTTTTTCATCCAAACTCCAATAGAACATTTCTGGAAGATTACGTCTTAATCCCCATTCAGACTGAAGTCTATGAGGTTTATTATCTTTATCATAATATCCATAATTATAATAGAATCTAGGATCATAGATATAATCATATCCTGATGTAGGTGGTTCTTCATTAGAAGTTGTGATGATATCTTCTCTTGTTTTATCTATTTCTTTTGGAATAATAAAGTCAGCAGAATAGTTCATCTTTATAATAGAATCCAGAACCATGTTAGGATCGTATTTGAATATATTCTTAGCAATTGCGTTTAAAATATTAGCTGTCTTTCGATAACGATAATTCAATACTACTGGATATTTGTTAAGATTTATCAAGTAATCATTATCAAGGTAATAGATAAATTCATCAATTGGCGTAGCACCTTCTTCAACGTTATTAAGATAAGCTAATTCAAATCGTAGTTTTAAACTGTCATATGTCAAATCAGTATATTCTTGTTCTAAACCAAATTCTTTCATAATTGGTGTATATGGTAATAACTTTCCCTTTGTATCACCTTCATAATTAATGAAAGCATCATTTGGTTGTGTCTGGTCATCTCTGATTTCATTATCAATTGGAATAAGAATATCAGGAATTGTAGCATTGGTTGAATTCAGAATATTTAATAGATAGTCTTTGTATTTTGGATTTACAGTTCCATCCTTTTGATAGAAATCTTTTTCATCAAGCTTCTCCATAAACATACTATCTTCATTAACAGGAACAGCGATAAAGCCACCATTCATATAATTCAACACACTGTGTTGATCAGATTCATTAATATTAATAACCAATCTATATCTATCGCTATCAATATTACCTGTATTATGAAATGTAATTACAATAGATGTAAATCCATCTTTCGTATCAGAATATATATCTGTCAAAACGACTTGATTGGTTACTGTGTCATATACAGCAGTTGCTGTTACATTTCCTTTTACAACTTCTCTCCAAATACAAGTACCATCTTCTTCAGTAATTGCTGGGCAACCTTTAATAATATCAGCATAATACAATGTTACTTTATAAAGGCTCTCTTGAATATTCTGGCTATCTTTATTCATTGTAATAATAATATTATTCTTAGCTTCATCGTAGTTGACATCAGCTAACACTTGTTCACCAGTAGCAATTTCAACAATCTTTACAGCTGGACATTGTTTCTGCTCATCATCTACTGAAATAACCCATACACAATCACCATCTTTATTTGCAATCAATTTGGGATTTATCTGAGTCTTATATTTATTAGAATCAGATTTAATACCAGATACATTAATCTTTCTAAATTCATCGAATGATATCTTTGTATCAGATTTCAATTCTCTTAACGTATTGTAAAGTATAAAGCATTCATATGGTGTTACATAGTTATACTTATATCCGTACATTGTTCCATTTGTAGCAATATATGTACCAATATCTTTCTTTGCTAAAATATAGATTTCATTTAGGTAAGTCTCTATATTTGCAGTAACATCCTTTCGATACTTTTCATATTCATCTGCTAACTTATCATGATTCTTAATACGTAGGATGTTGTCTTGATCGTACAATACTTTTGTATTATAGAATACTTTAAAGATTCTAGGATTATTGAATAATCTCTTAAATCGAATGTCCATAATATTAAATGGATGCCAAGTTATTGTAAAGTCATCATTCTTTAATGTACCTCTACCTGTCTGGTCATTTGGGTCATATCGATTCAGTTCAAATCCTAAAAAATTAAATTGCTTTAGCTTGCATCTATAATCATTATCACAGAACTGTCTAAAAGACTTTGTATAATTAATACCAGCATCTTTTAAATTCGATTCATCACCATCATATAAAGTAAATTCCATAAATCGAATATTATCATCAAGACAAATAATCTTATCAAAGTTATATCCAGTAGAATTGGAATACAAATCCATAAGATGTGTAAATTTCGTTGTAAGAGTTGGTTTATCAATTGTAAAAATAATCTGTTTATTTATCTTTCCATTAGTAATATACTTATCATACTCAATCGTATTAGCGTCTAGAGAGCCGATCAAATATGCTACTTTAAACGGAATATGAATATAGTCTAAATATATTTCTTTGTCATCATCTAAAAAAGATGCACCTGTTTTAGATAGATTTGATACAATGATAAATGTATCAATACTATCTACAGAGATTAATACTTTATTCCAACTAATAGACAATCCGTTTAGAAAAATCAATGCGGCATTAACCCAACCAAGATTATATAAATTATACAAACTACTAGGAATCAAAGTATCGATATCTTGACCACTGAGAAGTTTGCAATCAAAATCATCAATTGTTTCTACTTTCTTTTCATTACCAGCTTTATCGATTACAGTACAACTTTCTCCAGAAGATTTAATATCTTCTACAATCGCTCTAGCAATTTGTTCATAAGTATATGTATTAGAATCTAAATCTCTTACCTTAGAATAATATTTTCCATTATAATAATCAAAGAAAGTTCTCAGAATAACTTGCTTAAAAGAAACATCATTATCTTCATCTTCTTTAAGACTCATAAGATGAATTGTTCTATCATAGATTAATCTTCTATGACGATCATCAATAAATTTAACCTTATTTGTTCTGAAAACAAATTCTCTAACTGCACCACCAGTTAAAGGAGATTTATATCCGATTGGTGACAAATGGTCTTGAAAAAAATAAGTAAATGACTTTACTTTCTTTTGGATGATTTCTCCTTCATCAGATTCTTCAGTGTCATATTCAAATGGTTGAAATGACATACCTGGAATCTCAACTGGAACTAAGCAAGATTCTAATGCTTCATAAGTACTTTCCGTTTTCTTACGAAGCTCTTCTACTTTATTTCTATAATCATCGTAATAAGCAGTATCGAAATCACTTACAGGTTCATTGTTATTATACATATATTGAGTGTCAATAGCATAGTAATCAGAATTTCGAACACCATCGACTTTCTCAATATATCCATATTTAGTATTTGTTTCATTAATTGGATTCGATACAACTTTTCCTCGTATATCTTCCATATATTTACTCATACTAACGTCCCACCTTTAGCAATAACATTCTTTGTATAACTTACTAAAGTATTACCTACCACCTTTTCAATTGTTTTTTGGTTGTTGATATATGCACCACAGTATGCATCTGTCAACATAGCAGACAATGCCGGATAATATTCAATTGCAAATACAGTATTAGAACCGTATAAGTACATCCATTTATCAATCACATTATCTACTTTCAATGCAGGAACTTTAATTAAGTCAGCAAGTTTTTCTACAAAAGATTTAATCGATTCAAAATCCTTTTCATCACACTGAGCCATAATCATTTCCTGTTCTCTTTCAGAAAGATTTGTAATTCTACCGGCAATATGCTGATAGTTATTATTAAATTCCTTCTGAATGATGTTCTCTGTAAAGTACATACAAGATAAGAATTGACACTTGGATTTAGAAGAAGGAATTACAGAAATCTTTGCAAGATAGTCAATTATATGCGTAAATAGATTACAGAAAGCTTCCATTGTATCACTGACCAATTGTGTAGAAAGGATTTGATTCTCAGCTTTATGGTAAATCATTGTAGTCATAGCATTCACAATATGAGAAACAAGAATATCAATACTTCTACATTTATAACTACCGTCCTTATCCATTATAATAAGTCCGGTACAATCAATGAAAATCTTATAATCTGTATTAGATTTAAACTTAGGGTCTCTTGCACAAATAACCCTGAACTGTGTATTCAACGGTGTAGTATCAGATACACACAGAATTACGTTCTTAGACATCAAAACCTTAAGAAGACAACTGTCAATCTGTCTCTTCTTAAACTCATACTTAATATCCTCAAACTTATCAGTATCTTTATCAATACGATTTGCATTTACTAAGAATCTAAAAATATTCTCTTCATACGGAAATTTCGTATAGATAAAAGTATTGTTATAATTTTTAGCCATAACGATTCCTCCTTTATAGTCATTTATAATAAAGTTCGAGCTATACGACAAAAAAGAAACTGCCCATCTAACGACGGACAGTATTCTTTTATCGGTTTTAAAGGAAAACTATTAATATTCAGTTTCCTTAAGGCAACCCTTGATTGCCTGTTCGAAAGTTACGAAATCAGTTTCAGGTCTCTTTTCGAATTCATCACAAATAACGTTGACATAGAGTTCGACACCATTTACGATAATTTCGCCAGTGTATCTAGTCATAAATACATTGGCAAAAATGAAATCAACACTGAATCCTTCCTTGATATTATACATAGTTGGATAAGTTCCGGTATGGCAGTTGTTGTTCCAAATGGTAATATACTTACCCTTTAATTCCTCCTTTCCAAACATATTTTCGAGTTTGATTCTCGAGATTTTAACATCATCGAGATCAATGTTGTTGATGAGCACGACTGTGCTCTTGTCATTAATAATCATAATGACTCCTCCTTAATGATGATTCTGTAATCCTCGACAGTACAAAATAGTATTCAACTACTATTCACTATTATATTATATAATTCAAATATTCAGAAAAAACAAAATGGGTTGGAACTAAATCCAACCCATCTTAATTATGCACTCCAATCATGTTTCTTAAAGTTTGCAATTTTTCCAAGCATCTTACAAACACACCTATCTCGCAAAGTAATATATTGTTGTTTTGTTAAACCATATTTTGCTCTAAATAGATCTGTTCCCATAGATAGCCATTTTTGGTAAATTTCGTATGCTTGTTCTTTTGTTTCAGGATTCATTAATACTGGCTTAGCTGCATTCTCAGCCATTAGTTCTTCATATGTAACTTGTTTAACCTCTGAGAACAAATCGACTGAAGGATCATACATATTATTCACAAATATTGTTTGACCATTTGCATAGCTATTTGTAGTGATTGTATTTAACTGATTAAAAATAGGAGCATTCGGAAATTTCTCTTTAAAAATTTTGACAATCGTATTAATAGATGTAGCATTAGCAACGTTTTGTAGTGTATGTAATGCTACTGCTGCATCTACAATTTCTTGAGAAGCATGTCCTAACTTATATTTCAATTGATATACATTAATCGTAAATATCTGAGATACATCGATGTAATTAGAGTTTGTGTCACTTTTAATGCCAGGGACTTTAATTACTCTCCCAGAAGTAATAGACTCTTGATCAAGTGAACCAGCTTTTGTAGAGAACGGTAACACTTTCACAATATCAGCATTATGTATGTCATCAGAAATAATTAAAACCGGTCTATTCGGTTTTGCTATTATATGGTCATTTTCCTCGATATCAGACATAGGTTTGAATAATCCTTCGCAGATAAATATATCACCTCGATGAGCAAACACTCTGTTATAATCTATACCTGACTCAAATAGTAAGTAGTTATCCATATAATACACCTCCTTTATAAAAAAGTTAATCTGAGGTTAAATATAAAAAAATAACAGAGTGGGAAAATCCACTCTGTTATTCGTTACATCACAACTGCATCACAGGACATTAGAAATTTATTTGATATATTCAGATTCAGATGCCAATTCATTATAAATTTCACAATTAATTTTTCTTGTTACGCCACCATTGGCACGACTTTCTTTATTAGTGGCTATCTTATAACCAGATTTACGAACTCTGGTTCCTAAGATCTTGTCAAATTTCATTTTTCTGAGAAGATCATTTATTCTTACGATTCTTCCGCTGGAGTTAAACCCCATCGCATCGGCAATTTCTTTAAGGGTCATGCCGTCAGATTTCTTCACGAGTCTTTCAAGAATTTCTTTATTTGGTAACGATGAACGATCACAAATTTCTCTAACGTGTTTTGCAAAGAAATTCCAAGAGTCATCATTATTAGAAGGAACAACTCTAACCTTCATATTGATATCACCTTTCAGTGAATCAGATTCTTCATCAGATTTTTTAGTTTCTTCAACACCAAGCTGTGCTTTCAGATACTGAATCATATCATCTGAAGCTCCAGAGAGAAATTCTCTTACAGAGTTAATTTCTTCCTGCTTCTTCTTTGCTTTTTCCTCAGCAGCTTTACGAGCTTCTTCTGCTCTTCTCTTTTCAGCTATTTCTTTCCGCTTCTGAATTTCCAAAACAAACTCTGAAGATTTGGAAGAGATATCTTCGGAAATTTCCTGAATCTGTTCTTTAAGATCGTTCATCTCTTCTCTCTTATTCTGAATATACCGAGTAACATAGTCAACATACTCAGTAACTTCAGCTTCTGTCAAACCTGTCTGACTAATAGCCATACCCATCAAATTGTCAAACAATTCCTTATCAATTGGTGCTACAGTCTGATTCGTCTGTGGTTTCTCTTCCTGTTCTTTTACTTGATTGGCTGCATTTAACGCTTTGAAATGCTTGCACAAACCGTCATAAATCCTGTCAGCATCTTCGAAATGAAGACGAAAATTGTACATTTTAAACAGTCTTGATGTGCGGCCATCAATAAGCATTACTTCATTTAAGAACAAGCTATAAGTTTGCCCATAATACTTAAAGATAATCTTGTTGCTTCCAGCCTTCACTTTTCTTTTGGGATTAACTTTTCTGATTGCTCCGAAAATGTTTCCATTGGAATGTTCCAGCTTCAAGAAAATTCCCTGCTTGCCGTTTACACTTTCGGCTAAGTAGAGAATGCAAGGCTCTACCTTATCAAAGCTAATAGCTTTGTCGAAGATAGTAGTGATTTCCCGTGTGGTTGCTGTGTTTCTGTTTGCTGTTGTATTCATGATAGAATACCTCCTGTATTTTAAAATTCTCCGTAATTCCGTACGGGTCGGAAATAACATTTCTGCTATTCACTATAATGATATATAACTATGTTTTTTTTAATTTACTAAAAAACTTTCCTATAAAATTATTATAAATCGGAGGGTGAATTGAATGCAATACTATAATAGGACGTTAGTTGAGATTCATACAGCAGATATTCATTTTGGAGCAATGGATCCAAAACTACAATATGATATATTAATGGAACAAATGATAAATGAAGTTAGAAAGATTCATTTCGATGCATTCTTTATTAATGGAGATTTGTTCCATCATAAGTTTATGTCAAACTCAGATGTTATTATGTATGCCTTACTATTTGTAGATGAAATTGTAAAGCTTTGTATTCAAAATAATGCTACACTTGTATTATTACATGGTACTTTTTCACATGATGCAGACCAATTGAAACTATTCTATCGATATATAAACTCTGGAGTAGATATAAGAATTGTAGAGAATATGCAGTTTCAAGACATCAAAGGAACAAAGGTTTTATGCATTCCAGAAGAATATAACAAAGGTAGAGAGTATTATGAACAATTGCTATATTATACTCAGGACTATGATATGGCTGTTCTTCATGGTAATATCAAAGGTGCAATCTATGGATTAGATAGAGAAGATTTAGATACAGTTAAAAGCCCAGTATTCGATATTAACAGTTTTGCTCGTTGTAATGGTCCTATCTTATGTGGACATGTTCATGTACAAGGATGTTACCAAAACCATATTTATTATTCTGGTAGTCCATTAAGATGGAGATTTGGAGAAGAACAAGAAAAAGGTTTTCTTATCTGTTTATACGATGTACCGACTCATCAATATTCTGTACAGTTTCAACCAATCAAATCTTTTCGATACGATACAATAAACTTAGATAATATGGTAGATTGTGATGTAAAGGAAATCATAAACTATATCATTCAACTAAAGAATTCTGGTATTGATTATTTGAAGATAAGATTTCGAAATGCTACAACTTCAACAGATGCAGTTAAACAATACTTCAGTACAAAAGGACAGAATATAATTATTGACGTACAGGATTCTGGTTTCATTGAATCGATGAAAGAGAATCAGAAGACAAATGATAAGTTTGCTCAGTATGATTATATCTTCGACAATAACTTATCTGAATATGAAATCTTTGCTAAGTATGTAAACCAGAATAAAGGAGAAGAGTTTATAACATCAGACGAACTGATAAAAATATTATCAGAAACTTTATAATATTTATATATTATAATAGTGATAATAGGATACAGAAATCTGTTATAAAGAACTCGTCCTATAATCGGAGGTATATTATGAAAAATGTAAAAACAGAGAAAGCTTTATGTGATGGAATTCTTGATTACGTTATCGAACCAACACCAGAAGAATTTGATGAAGGATACAGATTTGTCAAATTTGAGGTTATCGACATCACAAAAGATGATGAAGAATTTATCCAGAAGCTCGCTATAATTCGTGGAGAAGTATATGAAGTTTGTAAGGGTATTGTTGACAATTGCATAGTTGTTTTTGACTGGGATAATAATGATATTGTAGGGAGTGTTAAAAGTCTTGAACAATATGTGAAAGATGAGAATATGGATGATGTCCCAATATTCTTCATATTCGACACTGGGTTGCTTAACTTGTCATTTGAATGGGATATTTTGTTACTCATGAATGGGTATCTTGAAGCGAACACCTTGGTTCAGCTAGAAAATAATAAAGTTCTGCTTAAGGCTAAAAATGAGATATATAAATCCATGTTAAAAACTAAATACGAAGTATGGGAATCTTTTTGGCAGAGTACGGGAATCTTTTTGGCAGAAGCAAGAAACTGAAAAGAACTCAAAGTAATCGGAGGTATATTATGAAAGATGTATTTAACAGTATTTTTAATGGAACTCTCATTGAAGTAAAGTTTGTTAATGAAGGAATTTTGAATTGCAAATTCTTCTTGTCCGAACAAGATAAGAAAGATAGAAAATTCATGTTTGAGCTTGATCTTATTGATACTACAATAAATAGCAAAGAATTCATTCGTAGTCTTTCTATAACCCATGGAGATATTGTTTGGGCTTGTAAAGGAACGGTTAAAACTTGCATTATTGTTCGTAATTTTGATGTTTGTAATATTCAAAAATGCGTTAAAATAATCGAAAAACTACTGGAGTATAATGAATTGACAACAAGCGATGTTCCTATATTCTTTGTCTTAGAAAAAAGTCAACATGACATTTTCTATACTCAGATCACTAGATTGCTGAAAGAAGGATATGTTGACGCAAGAGCATTGGTTGATTTTGAGAGTTATTCTGTTATGGATAAAACTACCAAACGTTTTGTTATGGTTAAAACTACCAAGCGTGTTCTTGAATCCATGTATAGACATGTATATATTCAAAAAGTCTTTAAGTGATAATTTTCCAGCAAAGAGAAAGAAAGGGGGTGAGTAATTCACCTCCTTTATTTTTTGTTATTAAACGCATTATGTACGTTAACGTATCAAAAATAGTATTAAACTACTATACACTAAACAATCATGTAAAGATATAAACTCAATATAGGAGGTTATTATAATGGCAGTAAAAATTTCTCAAAGATATGAAAACTCAAGAAGAAGTAAATCTTCAGAACCAGTAAGAGAACTTACACAAAAATTAAGTTATGTAATTCTAGATTTGATTTGTTCTTATCTAGTATCAGAAAACAAAAATATCAAGACTAAGGGATATAAAACAATCAAAGAACTTTTCAGTATCATTAACCCAAATGACTATAAAAGTGATGCTGATATTGAAAGAATTGATTTTATTCGATTTGCACTAGATGCAAGATTAAAATATGGTTTGTATGACGCCAAGAAAGTCATGGATTATATTGTTTCTAGAGATGTAACACATGCAGGACATTATAATATCAATCTTCAAGAAATGTCGAACCAAGATGTAGAATATGTAAATACAATGGTAACAAGTTTACTTGATAGTGCAACATTCTCTTCTTATATCCATAGATTTGCAGAAATCAGCAGAGATTTTGATAGTGCGTCTGCATATGAAAAAACAGCAATCGTTAATAATTGGAAAGGTATGATTGCTGATTGTAATAATCATATCAGAAATAATAAAGTTATAAATCCAGAACAGGAATTTGTATCTCTTAGACCTGGTATTTTTGAAGATTATGCGAAAGACACATACACATATGTTTCGAACACTTCTAGTAAGTTATCTACAGGTATGGTAGGTTTAAACTATCTACTTGGTGGTGGATTTGAAAATGCAAGAGTATATGGCTTCTTTGGATTACAGGGTGAAGGTAAATCATTAACTCTTTTGAATTTAGCGTTGCAGTTAAAGAAGTATAATAAAAACTATAAAACCAAAGACCCTACTAAGAAACCAGCGATTGTATATCTTACACTTGAAAATACAAAGAGAGAAACTTTTACTCGTCTTTGTTCTATGGTAACTGGTCAGAGAATGTCTGAAATTGGAAATAGTGATAAAGTAGTTGAATTGATGAGACAGAATGGATTGGTTGTAAACGATAAAGACCCTATCGATGTTATTATCAAATATGAACCGAGTAATACGATTGATACAGGTTACTTATATGATTTCGCTGATACATTAGCAGAAAGTAATTATGAAGTAATCTGTTATATTGTAGACTATATCAATGTAATCAAGTCAATCGACCGTTTTAGTGCTTCTGAAGAAAGATTAAGACTTGGTGCTATCATTAATGAGATGAAGACGATTTCTGCAGAAATGGATATTCCAGTAATTACAGCAGGACAATTGAATCGTGAAGCTAATAAGAAAGTTGATGAAGCAAGAGAAAAAGGTGCCCTTAATCTAGCAAACTGTATTGACAGAAGTAATCTTGGTGAGTCTATGTTGATTCTGAATAACTTGGATGGTGCATTTATTATTACGCCTTCTTATATCAAGAGATTGAAAGAAAAGTATCTGTCTATTAAGTTGGTAAAGCATAGATTTGAACCGTATACAAAACCATTGGATTATTGTACCGGAATTTATCATCCTTATGAGAATATCGATAGTATTAGTTTAATGTGTGACGTCGGATTGAAGAAACCGTTATATGAACTAGACTTGAGTTGTAAGAATGTAGAAGGATGTGAAGTTGATGAATCTGTAGAAATTCCAAACAATGATAATCGTAAGCCGACAATTTTGGAAGAAAACACTGAGGTTCCGAAAGTTCAGAACCCCATTGTTTTAAATAGCGATGGTACAAAACCGTTCTATAATGTATATTGGAGAGATGGATCAAAACTCAAGAATGGAATTCCAAATCTTGATGGTTCATGTCCAGAAGACGTATTAAGAGTAGTTAAAAAAGAGGAGATGGGTAATATTATGAGTCCGTCAATCAATTCGTTAAATGGTATTTCTAGATATTCAGACGAATATACTAGAATCTATAACCCAACAGGAAGTAAAGAAGAACGATTAGCACATGATTATAATATCAAATATGGTAGAAGTGAGATGGATAAGTTTACAGAAGCTGATTTTGGAATGTTGTATTCTCATTTTATGATGATGAAGAATGGAGAAATTCCAGATACAGATAAGTTTGTAAAACCGACTAAAACCTATGTGCCCGAAGATGATTGTTCTTCAAACGGATTGTTTATTAGAGTTCCAGATGTTGATAGAGATGCATATCTGAAGTATCTTAAGAAAGTTATCTCTCAATCAAAAGTTGGCTAATGCAGCTTCATTATAAGCTTTAATAAAGGACTTTTCTGAGGCGTTTATTTTACTCAATGCTTCAGAAAGTTCTGTATTCTTAATCAGTTTTATCGTTCGAAGATTAAAATCTTTTACTGACCACATATCATTTATCCATAAGATGATAAAGTATAGCTCTGTATTACCATATAGATATTTTGCGAGAAGTTTTGGCTTAAATCGATAAGTATAATATTCCGTTTCTGATAATGTTACAGGATGGGACATCTGTTTGAGTTCATTCATATAATCAGATATAACATTAAATACGTCATATTCAATATTTGTACTTGGGTCTTTCTCTAATAGACTCATAGAATAATACGATATATCATTTGATGATTTACTATCAGCAAATTGATCTAGTGTGAATGAAGTATTTGTTTTCGTACTCATTCATAACACCTCCCTATAATTTGACAATTGTTAATATTTCCACCGATAAAAGCTACAAGAAACTTAGTACCCTTTTGGATATACTTATTAGGAAAATCTAACATAAGATATTTTGGTAAGTATAAGTCAATTGTTCTCTCACTTGTCATTGAATAAGTAGATAACCAAGACAAATCCTTATTATAAATATTAGACTTATCAATATTGATTGTTTGTCCTGATTCTGTTTCCAAAGGAACAAGTGCTTTAATAAAAAACGGATGTTTAATTCCTTGTTCTTCATACTTATCTACTGTTTCATATAGAACAGCTTCATGTATAAAATTGTAGTTAGAATAGTCTTTCATACACAAACCCCTTTCGATTTATATATTATAAAAGTGTTAAGAGCACAACTCTTAAAGTAAATTTATATTAAGGAGACATTTAATTATGGAAATCGGTTACAATGTATCAGACGTGAAAAAGGCAATGGATGAAATCGAGTACAACTTACTATTGGTATTGGAAATCAATATCAATAATGGCATCTTTGTAGAGAATGGAATGCCTGTGCATATTGATGGTAAGTCCATCAATTATCCTAAGATTCTGTTCGAATTCCCTGATAAGTATTCTATTAACTATGAGCCTTTCAGCAATAGAAAGATTGCTTACTATTTGTTCAATAGATATGCTATTATCAGAATGAAAGAAGATAGTAACTTTAGTATCTCTGCGTTCTTCATTTCCAAGTATCTTAACAATCCGAATATGTTATATGCTACTTGTAGAACAAACAGAGGAGATATTACCTCTCACCCTTTTACAAACGAAACAGTTTGTTGGATTGATTTAATCAATATTATGGAGAATAACAGTATCAGTGATTATAATACACTGGCTTTAATTGACAATCAAGTTAATATTGATCGATTAACTCAGCAAACTTTAAAAGGAGATAAAAAGAAATGATTCCTGTTGAATTAAATCAATCACAGACAAAAGTATTCAATGACGCCATCAGATGGTGGCGTCAGGGTACTGAACAAACTTTTGAAATTTCTGGACCACCAGGTTCCGGAAAAACATTCCTTATCAATAAGATATTGGAAGCATTGCATATTGATATTGAGCGTGTTGCACCTATGGCTTATACAGGGTCAGCAACAATCAATATGCGTACAAAAGGAATGCAAAATGCAGGTACTATTTTTTCTTGGTTATATGACTTTATAGAAATGCCTGTATTAAATGACAAAGGTGAACAAGAACTAGATCCTGTCTTTAATAAACCGAAATTTAAGATGGTATTCATTCCTAAAACACATCTTGATAATATTGACTTAATCATTGTAGATGAAGCAGGTATGGTTCCAGCTGATATGCGGTTAATTATTGATAGTATGAATATACCTGTAATTGCTGCTGGTGATATTGACCAGTTACCACCTGTAGTTGGTAAACCTGGGTATTTAAATAATCCAGAAAGAGTTCATAAACTAACTGAAATTATGAGACAAGCTAGTGATAATACAATTATCAAATTCTCACAGTTACTCATTAATGGACGACCATTACCTCATGGCAAATTTAGAAATGTTACAGTTATTTATGACGATGAGGTAACAGACAATATGATTGCTCAATCAGATATTGTAATCTGTGGAAAGAACGCTACTAGAGATAATATAAATAATCATGTTCGTCATAATATGTTCGGATTCATTAATTCTATTCCAAATCTTGGTGAAAGAGTTGTTTGTAGAAAGAATAATTGGCAAGAAGAATGTGGTGGAATTAGTTTAACAAATGGACTCGTAGGAAACTGTGTATCTATGATTAGTCCAGCAAGTTATAACCATGAAGACAACACATTCAAAATGTCATTCAAACCGGATATTGTAGATTCTTATTTCAAGGATATTGATGTTGATTATAGATATCTTACAGCAGATAGAAAAGAGAGAAAAGCATTACTAGAAACTCACTTTTCTAAAGGAAATAAGTTTGAATTTGGGTATGCTATTACAACACATATGAGTCAAGGTTCTGAATTCAATAATGGTATCTACTTTGAAGAGTTTCTCAATAGAAATATAAACAACAATCTTCATTACGTTGGTATCACAAGATTCCGTAATCATTGTATCTATGTAAAAAGACGACCTAAAAAATTTTGGTAAGTATATATTATTAAGGTAGATATAGAGATATATCAAACAAAATTTTTAAAATGGAGGAATTTTAAAATGGGAAGTTTATTCACAGAATTGAATGGTCATGTTACACAAGAACAGATCAAACAAATCAACAAGACGGGTGTAGTTCCACCCGACGCAAAATCACCGGAGGAGAAGAAATATTTTATTATCTTCAAATCCTATTTGATTGATCTCAGAAGTCAGCTTGCTGATAATGAGATGACAATTAGTGGCGAAGCATTTATCGTTTATGGTAGATATCATGCTTTCGTATCAATTAAATCGTATCTCGATGAAGATGCAGAACGTGCAGTCGATGTAAGAGAATCGATTGTAATGGTAGAGGGAGTAGATGCTGGAAAGGGTATTTCTCTTTACAGATTTTTAAAACTCTGCAACAAAGCTTATCCGAATGAAGCTTTCGATGATGATACGCTTGAACAGTATCTCGAAGGATTCAATAATGAAGAGGAATTCAGAGCCGAGAATTCTGATGCAGTTGGTAATGGAAATTTCGGTGGAACATTCTTAAAGGAGGACTAATAAAATGGCACAACAGTTCAAAGAAAGAAAATCGTGGATGACAAATCAGAGACAATCTCTTGGTCCAGATTGGACATCCAGAATTCATCCAGACACTCTTAATCGTTATATTGAGAATGTCATCAAAGACCTGTATTTCGGAAATATGGGTGAAACGAATGTAAACACAAATCCAGACTTTAAAGATTTGTGTTCGTATTCAATTGTGTCAGCTTTGTACAATTACTATAGTACTAAGGTGACGAATATGGCTCCACTGTATCAGATTGTTACAGAGTGGAAACAATCTAGAGTAAATACTGTTAACAGTATTGCTGAGGAATTTCGACAAGCAGAACTGGATAAGATTCAGATGGAAATCAATAATATTCCAGTTATTCATTTTGTCGATGAAGCGTATGCTTATTATTATAATGCATGCAGTTTATTGACGGGCTTTATCAATTCTGGTTTATCAGACTTTACCTTTATGGATAATTTCTGTAGACTGGTTTATAAGACAAACAACAAATGGGGTAACCCAGCTGTACGATTTATCTAATCTCAAACATATCAACTTTCATATAAATCAAGGAGGTTGATACTAATGGATAAAAATACAGTAATTAAAATCCGTAAAGAACTTCACAATCTGCCAGGTAAAGAACGAGGTATGGCTTTACCAATTAGAATTGTTGGTTCCGACGGTAACTATAGTTTCTCAGAAGCAGATTGTTGTATGTTATGGGACGATACGAATGAAGTAGTATATATCATTTGTCCGAATACAGTTCCAACACAAACCACTGATTCAAGACTCTACCCAATGAGTGTAAGAGTAATGGATTATGCTTCAATTGAAATGATTGGTACAGTTCTAGATAGACTTTGTCTTGACAACTTGTTAAAGGCTAAAGTTGGTGAAGGACTTACTAATGAAGAAACTAGAAAGAGATATTATCAACAGATGACTGACCTATGGGATGAAAGAACTTATTTCATGGGTCATGAATCTCCAACTACTGAGAAACGGGGATTGCGTCCAGATGACGAGATTGTCGATAAGGACGCAACACGTTTCCTATGATAATCATTTACAAGGTCTAGAACAAAAAAGTAAATGGTTATATAATATTAAGGTGATTAGAGAGGAATCTCAATCAAATAAAATTATTTTAAAAGGAGGAAAATGTTATGTTTAACAACATTTTCGCAAATCAGCAAGCACAGGGAAATAATGGAAACTTATTCCAGCAACAGCAGATGGCTATGCCAAATAACTTTGCACAAAACAATGGCTTAAACTTTAACAATGTTCAAAAGCCAAAGCAGTGCAACGTTAACGAAGAAGAAATGGCTATGATCCGTTCGACCACTAAGAATTCTATGTCTGTATCTGATGAAGAACTTGCAGAATTCAAGTGGAACTTGAGAGATTCCAACGGTAATCTCGCATTGGAAATCGTAGATCCGAAGACAGAAAGAATGAGAGTAAAGTGGACTGGTCAGGAATTCAATCTGATTATGCAACCAGTTCAGGTTCTCATCGAATACTTGGAAGGTTTGAGAAATTTCGTAATGACTGTAAAGGTTACGAATACTTCTGATGACCAGGGTATTATGGATGAAATCTTTAAGGCATTTGGTATTGTTAATAAGCTTTTACCGATTGCTTACGAAAACGGTCAGAAGAACTATGAAACTCTGAACAAGCAGATTGGTAACATGATGTCTGCCCAGGGCTATCAAGGTTCTTGGGGCAACGGAATGTATAATGGTTCTATCGGAGCTGTTCCAAATTATTATATTCCGTCTAATCCTGGATTCGGTTATCAGCAACCTCAGCAGCAAATGCAGATGACTCCACAGCAGTTGCAGCAGATGATGCAGCAGGCAGCAAACATGGGAATGCAAACAGCACAGCAGCAGATTATGCAGACTGCTCAGCAGTTTAATAATCCAATGCAACAGATGGGTGCACCAATGCAGTCTGGTGGAACAATGTTAAATAATAATGCATTTGTTCAGAATGGCCAGCCTCAGGTACAACCTCAAATGATGCAGCAGCAAACTCAGACAGTTCCAAATATGAATTCTGTTCCAATGCCAGGTGTTCCAGTAACTCCGTCTGGCACTCAGAATCCAAGTATGGGAACAACAACTACAGCAAACAGTAAGGTATAAGCTGTAAGCACATATTAAAGTAATAATCTAAATATTATGTACACTCTGCCATTAGGTGGAGTGTACATAAATTTAGAAAAGGGTGATTGTAAAAGATCATCCTTTTTTGTTTATAGGAGGTTTAAAATGAAGAAATCAAACACAACTTCATTAGAAGATAGAGCTAAGAACTACGGAAATGAGATTAGACAAATCTCAGATTTTGTAGAACAAGTAAGACAAACTCCAGATGTGTTTATTGGTAAGGTAAAAGAGAATGCAGCATTCATTACAATGGTAAGAGAAATCTTCCAAAACTCTGTAGATGAAATTTTAAAAGGAAATGCATTCTCACCAAATATCTTTGTAGAGTATGATGAAAGAAATCATAAAGTTACTGTTAGTGATAACGGTAGAGGGATTCCACATGGGAAGATTGGTATCATTTTCGGTACAAGTCATACTTCATCAAACTATGTAAAAGAGCCATATAAGTATTCAGCAGGTAAGAATGGCTGTGGCGGTTCTACAACAAATGCTCTTTCAAGTAAATTTACTGTAGACAGTTATGTATTAGGAAAAGCAAAGCATGCAGAATTTATTGAAGGGCATCTTTGGAAAAAAGGTGAAGTTGATATTGAGTGTGGTGACAAACAAGGAACTACAATTTCATTCATTCCAAATGAAACTGTAATTGGTGAAGTTACTACAACTTGGAAAGAGATTTATGATTTGTTAGCACTTATCATTCCATCTACTCCAATTGGAACTCATGTTGAATATCTTGGTATTGATATTACTGGTAAGAAACATGTTGAGTCGATTGAAAACAGAGATGGTATTATCACACACCTTATTAATATGACTCAGAACCCATTTATTGAACCGATTATCATTCGAAATGATGATGGTACAAGAAAAATGGAAGTTGCATTCACTTATGATACTGGAAGTGAAGAAGAAATTATATCTCTAAATAATACTTGTCCAACAGATGGTGGTACTCATGTTGATGGTGCAATTGATGGTATTACAAAGTATTTTAAGAGTTACATGAATAAGATTTTTCTAAGTAATTCTAAAGCTAAAAATAAGTTAACTTGTTCAGCAGCTGATATTAGACAAGGACTTAAGTTAGCAATTAGTACGTTCCATCTTAAAGCATTATACAATGGACAAGCAAAAGAATTACTTGATAATGATGATATGAAACCTTTCGTTTCTCAGACAATTATTGCAGGTTTAAATGAATGGTCTAAATCTCATTCCACAGAACTTCAAAAACTTTGTAAGTACTTTAAAGAAGTTATTGAAATGCGGAATAAACAAGATAAAGACAAAATTAAACTTTCTTCGATGTTCGAAGCGTCGCCGTTCTCTGGTCTTCCAGCAAAATACTTGAAACCAAATAGTCGGCACGGAAATGAACTCATAATTGTTGAGGGTGATTCTGCATTCGGGTCAGCTCGAAATGTAAGAGATCATGCACATCAAGGTATCCTACCATCAAGAGGTAAGATTCCGAATGTGTTCGAAAAGTCAAAAGCAGAAGTATTAAAGAATGATGAATTATCAGGTGTTCTTTCTATTATGGATGCTGGTTATGGTAAGAACTTTAATCTTAAAAAGTGTAAGATAGAAAGGGTTATTATCATGGCTGATGCAGACCCTGATGGTGCTCACATTAGAACATTATGGTTAAGATTCCTTATGTTATATTGTGCTCCATTGGTAGAAGCAGGTAGAGTATTCGCAGCACTTCCACCACTATATGCAATTCCAGAAAAGAATGACTATCGATACTTTTCAGATAAGCTTGATTTTATCAAGTATATTCAAAAGGAATTTAGTAAATCATATAACATCCAGACAACTAAGAAGATTGCTCTTAAGCCAGCAGAAATAACAAGATTGTTATATAACAATTCTGATTATATCAGTGAACTTAAGAAAGTATCTTTCAATCATGCAATTGATCCTCAGTTGCTAGAAGATATCTTAGTCAATAGAAAGTTACCATTTGCTAAATTCAAATCAACTTTATCTAAGAAATATAGATTCTTGAATATAGAGAGAACAAACGATACAATTATATTCGATGGAATCGCAAATGAAAAATATCATAAGGTATTCTTTAATAATTTTCTTATAAATGAGTGTAATAAAGTAGTTCCATATATCGATGGATCTGATGCAGAGTATATTGTTAATGGTGAAACAATATCGTTATTCAATCTTATGAATCTATTTGAGAAATTCAAGCCAGCAAGATTGAAGCGATTTAAAGGTCTTGGTGAAATGGATCCAAGTATGTTAGCATCATCAACCTTGAATCCAAATGGTGATAGAACACTGGTTCGATATACAGTAGAAGATATTGAAAAGGAACTAGAAGAAATGAGATATATCAATTCTAATAAAGATCTTTTGTTAAAAGATTGAGTTGGAATCGATATCTAATATAGGCAGCGGGTTGAAATATACCCGTTGTTTTTTACTACCACAGCAACTAATATGTAAAGATTTAGTAAAAATAAATCTACATATTACAAATTTTTTATAAAGGAGAAATTTAAAATGGCTAATTTCAGAAGCAACAAAGGTGATAAAACTAAGAAGACTAAACCGAGATTTACAAAGATTAAGGTAGAAATCGCAGATTCTGATTTCTATAATAATAATCTTGATTCGTTGTATAATCTGTTGTGTTCTATTTCTTTCGACAAGGTAGCTATTCCAGTTAGTATGAGTAAGGCAGAATTGTTTGACAATGACCAGCTCAAGGGCTTTACTCAGTTTGGTACAATTATCAAGTTTAATACTGATAATACATTCACCGTATCTGTACAGGAATCTTATGCAGGTAAATTCAACTCTGATAAACATGTTATGAGCATTCGTTGCCATAAGGATTTTGAAACCGGTGAAATTACTTATGTAAATTCTTTCTCTATTGTTAAGGGAAAGTCTGTACAGAATGGATATGCAGATCTTGAAAAGGCTATGATGGCTTCTGAATCTGAAGAAGACTATCCGAAGGCAGAAGTTACTGAATAATTATCTCTTATCATCCCTCTCCTCTCTACGGGTTAAGTCCTGTAGAGAGGAAATTTTGATATATCTATATATTATAATATTGATTAAGCACACAACAGCTTAATAAATAAAATTATAGGAGGTAATAGCATGCCTGAGAAGATTATTGATGTGAAGGCAAATACGCAGTTTATGAAAGACTATAAGGAATATGCCTTATATGTTGAAAGACATCGAACCACACCTGAACTAAGAGATGGTTTAAAACCTGTACAGAGAAGAATTGTCTATACAGCAAAGTTTGTAAACAATGCGTTGGTCAACAGAAAATGTGCAAATATTGTTGGTTCAACAATGGGTGAGTTTCACCCACATGGTGACTCCAGTATCTACGGTGCATTGTGTACGTTAACAAACTGGTTTCAAACAAAGATTCCATTGTTTGATGGTCAGGGTAACTTTGGTAACACTTATGAAAACAATCCTGCATCTTATCGTTATACGGAAGTAAAACTTAGTAAGTTTGCACAGGAATGTATTCTTGATGAACTGACATCTTTTAAAGAAGTCGTAGATTGGGAACCAAACTATGATGATTCTAAATTAGAACCGAGTTTTCTTCCTTGTAAAGTACCATTATTATTGATTAATGGTTGTACTGGTATTAGTGTAGGTGATAAAGTAGACGTACCTACTCACAATATCAATGAAGTAATCGATGCTACAATTGCTTTGATTAAGAATCCAAAAGCAAAGATTGTATTAATTCCAGACCACTGTCAGTCTTGTGAAATTGTAGATACTGATTGGGCTGATATCAATGCAAAAGGATATGGTAATTACAAAGTAAGAGGTATCATTGATATCGAACCATATTCTGGTGTTGAAAAGAAATACAAGGACTGTCAGACACTTGTTATCAAATCTTGTCCGAATCTAACATTTCTAGAGACAGCGATTAATCGTTTGATAGAAATGATTAAGAAGAATAAGATTATTGGTATCATTGATATGGAGGAACAATCAACTAAAACTCAAATGAGATTTGTTATTGTTCTAAAACCAGGAACTGATCCAAACTATGTCAGAAATGAGATTTATAAGAACACAAATCTTATGCAGACAGCAAGAGTAAATCTTAAAGTTCTTGATATTAATGATAAAGAACACTTAACAAAAAGACTTTCTTATAAAGGATATCTACAAGCATGGATTGACTTTAGAAAGTTGACAAAGTTAAGATATTATGAAAACAAACTTCAAAAGGATATGACACGGTTACACGTAATTGGTAATTATGTAATGGCAATGGAGAAGGGAATTTCAGATGATATCATTAATATTATCAAAAGTAATAAGACAACTGATGATAATGTTCTTATCGAACTTCTAATTAAGAAATGTAAAATCACTGATATTCAAGCGAAGTTCTTTATCAATTGTGAGCTTAAGAAATTATCTAAAGGATATTACAATGTATTCAAGAAAGAAGAAAAGTCGCTCAATGATGAGATTTCTATGTATACTAACATTATTATGACAGATGGAGCAATTGAACAAGTTATTATTGATGAATTGCTAGAGATTAGAGCAAAGTATGGACAACCTAGAGTATGCAAGTTGATTTCAGAATCTGAAGTGAATGGTATAACTGCTGGTACGTTCAAGATTGTTCTTACTGAAGGAAACTTTATTAAGAAGATTGGTGTAAATGATCCGATTACTAAGCCGAAAAATGATAATGTAAAATTTGTCGTTGTTGGTGATAATAGTCGAGGAATCTTATTATTTGATGAATTCGGTAAGGTATACAACATTCCGATTAGTAAGGTTCCATTTGCTGATAAAAATTCAAACGGTGTTGATATCAGATTGATTAATAAATATATCAATTCTAAGATAACAGCAGTTGTTTACGATGTTATTATGGAGCATTATAATAAGGGCTTCATTGTAACTCTAACAAAAGATGGTTTCATTAAGAGAATGACAACAACTGATTTCCTTAGTGTACCTACAAGCGGTCTTGTATATTGTAAATTGGATGGCGACGATAGAATTATCGATATGCTATTGTTTAACAATACTATGGATGTTATTGTATATGGAAACAAGAAAGCTTTAAGAATTGACATTAATGAAATTCCAATTTTGAAAAGAAACTCTAGAGGATGCATTTCTATGTCCAGTAAGACAACCAAGGTTGAAGGAATGTGCGGAGTTTGCAAGGACTTTAAGAATATTGTAGTAATTACAAAGAATGGTTATATTAACAAGGTAATTCCGGATTGTGTTCAGAAGGGACGTGGAAAAGCTGGAAGTAATGTAATCAAACTTGGTAAGACTGACAACATCGTATCGATTTATGGTGTTAAGCAGAATAATGTTCTTAGCATCGTAACTGCTCCAACCGGTGAAACATTTAATATTCCAGTTAATACAATTCCTGATGGAACAAGTATTAGCACAGGTGTTAAGATGATTAAGGGTGGAGAAGTAGTTGAAGTAATGTTGAATCAGAACTAAAATGTTGTCATCACCAATTCATTTGGTGATGACTTCATACTTATTTAAGGAGGATATTACAAATGAAAGAAACAAAAGCAATTGTTAAGTTCTTTATGACCAAGAGCAATATGGAATATCTCTTGAAAGGTATTTCTATCTCTAACTTTGATGAGGTTCGGACAAACTTATTCAAAGACATTTCAAACAAATTATTGTTATATATCTATGAGCCTAGAAGTGTTGACCCAAATCATCCAGATAATAAGGTGAACTATGAAGGGTCTTATCATTTATCAGAATATCCTGATGATGGTGATAGAATTGTAGCAAAAGTTCTTAGATACATGAGAGATAATAAAGGGGATGATTTTTTGGAAATTGAAGTTATCGATTCTTTATACTTCTCTAAACTTAATCAGCCTGTGATTAAGATGAATGGTTATTATGAATTAAGTGATGGAGCAATTAAGATAAAAGAAATTTCTAGACTCACATTAGCAGATAGAAACTGCTAATCTCTTTACATATCAAATTGGAAGAAAATGGCAGGCGGAATAAATCCGCCTGTTTATTTTTTATAACAACACTAACTTATAAGTAAAATAAATGATGGGATATAGCCAAGCGGTAAGGCAACGGACTTTGACTCCGTCATTCCACTGGTTCAAATCCAGTTATCCCAACCAGGGGTTCTCCTCCCTAAGGTAATTACATGTTATAGTATTTAATCGTATGAAGCAATATCCTCATAGGTTGATTCCTATGAGGATATCTGCTGTCTTATATATTCTGTGGATGAAGTATTGGGGAATTAGAAAAATCTTGATTTGGAGTTTGTGGTTCTCCTCTAAGTTCTCCTAATCTCTGTTTCAGCGTTTCTTGTAAATCATGTAATTGATTAATTTGGTCATTTCCTTCCATATCAATTGTGATGTACTTCTTTTCAAGTATTTCTTTATAAGAATCATTATATGTACCAGCAATTGTAAGTTTTTCTAATTCATCAAGTTTGTCTAGCAATTCTGGATCGATAAAATCTCGATAAGTTTGTACAAAGTTCTTATAATATCCATATACTTTATCTACTGGAATGAATATATATTGTGTATGTACTAATTGATGTACAGTTTCAGATAATGGAATTAAACCAACCATTAACGAATAATGAATATACATAACTTCATATGCTATAGATTCTGTTGTTAAAGGCTCACCAGTCTTCATTCTCTTATTGATAACTGTAACACAGATATCTCTTAATGTAAATGGAGAATGATGTATCTCAATTCTAATTCTTCTAGTAGTATCATTAGAAATATTTGGCATAAAGGCACAAGAATTCATATTCATATATTCTCTTAAATATTGAATCATTGCTCGATATTCATAAGATGAGCGTACTTCTCTTTCTAAGTCTTTAATATACTTTTCTCTATCTTTATCATCTAATAAATCATAATCTTCAATATCCATAGGTGGGATTTCTTTTGGTATCTTCACTACATCAATTTCATTTGGTTGAATTCCCATGATAGAACTTTCATTAATCATACTATCAACCTCCTTTTATAATAATGTTTAAAAGAACGCAATGGGTATGATTTTACCACTTCTTAAACATATCTATAAAATAATTAGGAGGTTAGATATGGAATCTAAAGAAAAATTCATTGACAAGTTAATGTCAATGACAGAAGATGATATTCAAGAGTATATTAAGAAGAATGGAAAAAACAATTCAAATGACCAATTATTCGTTTTCCAATGGGATAATATAAATCCTAGAAAGAAAACGACTAATAATAAATAATCCAGGAGGAACTAACAATGGAAAACAATGTAAATGTACAGGAACTGATTAGTGATATCAAAGAAAATCTGAAACAGAAATCAGCATCAAGACGTGATGAAGAAACTGTTATGAGAGCAATGCTCAATGACAGAAACTTTGTTGTTAAAGATTGGTCATCACAAGAAACACACTGTCCAGCAACAGAATATAGAGAAATGGTTGCTGGTATTATTGCATCTACAACTAAGATGCCTAAAGTAGAGGCTTGTTCAATTGTAGATAGTTATGAAGTAAAGAAAAACGATGCAAGTACAATGGTAACCTTGTCTAAAGACTTTATGAATTGTGCTCTCAGAACAGGAAGAAAGATTAATCTTGGTGCAACTGAAAAGTCTGACATCTCTATTCAATTAAAAGAAATTCCGGAAGCTCAGAAGAAATTCCCAATGAAGGTTGGTGTAAATGATGATGGTTCTCCGAGATATGAAAAGAATGAAACTACAATTCCTGCTCATGAAGGATTAAAGGTAAGCAATCCATGCCCGAAGTGGACTACACTTGATTAAAAATAAAAATATTATCCCAGAGGATTCATGTCCTCTGGGACTTGTCTTTCTTAAAACAAACGATTAAAATTATATCCTTCTGTTGTAGCAACTTTATTTTCATCTTCGAAACAAGAAGATGATTTACCACAAAGAACTCTCTTAATTGTACATCTAGATTCTTTCTCAAGATTTCCGATAATTAAATTACAACTATCAGTAATATCTTTTCTGTCAGACATTCCAGATAAACATTTGAGATATTGTAACAATTCACCAATATTTGTATCAATCATTTTCAAAGCATCAAAATAATCATATTGTTTTTCATCAGCAATTGTCATACCCTCACAATGTTCTTTTGCACGAATCGGATTGTCAATATCAATTGACATAGATTCGGAAGCATATGAATATAATGTAGAAGAGAAGCCTTCAATAGAATAGTACCAATCAGTACACTTACGTCTGATTTCTTCCAATCTTTCACCAACAGCATTAATACCAATATACTTAAGATTCATCATAAATATTGTAGTGGCATATGCACATTTTAAAGCTTTTTCATATACAGGGTCTTCTCCACCGCAACAGCTATCGGAACTATCACTATCTCCTACAACAAGAAGAGCATTAAAGTCCGAATCATTATCAGTAATATCATCAGTTGTAGACGAGTCGTCACCACCAAGTCCTAAATCATTCATTTCTGAGTCTGTATCATCAACATCAGATTCAATATCGTCATCATTACCCATTAGATTCAGGTCATTAAAGTCATCACTACTGTCGTCATCATCTTTATCTTTTTTCTTTTCAGATTTCTCTTCTTCCTTCTTATCTTCTTTTTCTTCTTCATCCTTTTTTTCATCATTCTTCTTCTTTTCTTCGTCATCATCAGATTCATTTAGAAAAAATAAATCATTCCACATGTTATTAACCCTCCTTAAACAATTTCAGTATTTGAAATAAAGTTGTACCCTTCTTTCAATTCTTGATTGTTATTATAGTTGGATGATCTGAAACCACCTTTCATCATATATGGTAATTCAGACATCTTAAGTTTAGCACTACCGCCTAATTTATTGTAAATCAATTCCTGCATTACAGCCGGAATAGCTGAAGGTTTATAAAACTTCTTTGTTTCTTTAAAATATTCTGACATAGCAGCTTCATAATCGTCAATTTCTTTTTCTAGTTGTTTCTTAAGTGCAGGTGGTGTAGATGGGTCATTCAAGTCATATCTTAAGTCTTTTATAATACTCTTGCATCTATCTTCAGTAGATGGATGACAGTCAATAATAGACCAAAGCATTAATCCAGGCATACAAGCTAATACATAAAGATGACCAATAATTGGAGTACGCATAATATCATCAGACATAATTTGAGATCTTGCATAATTCATTCCATCAAACTTTTTTAGACCAGATGCTAATGCTTCTCCAAATCCATAAGAAGCTGCAAAACCATCGGCAAATCTTTCACCATAATAACTTTTAAGATGACTACCTGTTATTAATTCCAATAAAAATGGAAGTAAATTATATAAAGCACCAATAATTAATGCAACCGGTCTACCTGTAATTTGTATAATATCAAGTACAATATTTTTAATAGATGTGCCCACATATAGTAACATACTGGTTACTGTATAAATACATTGCATTGCTTTATTATCTAATAAGTCATTCAATACATTATTTATTACTTTCTTAGTATTATCTGAGGAAACTAAAAGATTTGCAATTGGTTCTATAGGACCGTATCTCATTAAATCAATTAATACATAAAACAATCCAGTAGCAGCAGTTAAAGAAAATACTGTCTTGTTTACTGCTGTTTGAAAATTATGTCCTATTTCGTGAAGAAATATTGCAAAGTTTTCTTCATTCGTATAATAAGGATTAAATACTAAATCTGAATACACTGCGACAATAGCATTAACATTAGAACCATCTTTAAACTTATATCCATTTTTAGTGATTTCTAATTTATTTTTATTTCTTGTTGGAATGAATTCAGTAATTGTAAATGAATTTATTGTTGCAGATTGGACAACAGTATAAGAGAAAGTTTCAAATCCAAATTGTTCACATACACATTTTCTAAAGTATTTCATATCTTCATTATATACATTCTTAATAGTAGCAGTGAAATACTTACTCTTAGAAATGAGTGGTTCTCTCCAATCACAATAAGCATTATATACTTTTGTAATGCCAGCATTACGTCCGAAATAAGCTTCATTAATTGCTTGCTGAAGTTGTCTGTCTTGATAAGATTCTATACTATGTTCATTACAAAATATCGACATTTAACTATCCTCCCTTTACTTATTTGCTTGATTAATTAGTAATACAAAATATGTAAGTATTGCACGATTATAGCTGTTTTTCGTAGCTTCACGACTCTTACGTCGATTATAAGCAATACTATTCTCACATAAGAACTTATCTACAATTTCGTTTTGTCTTAATACATCTTTATCTTTTGTATTTGGTTTAGCCTTAACAGAAAAAGAAATAAACTCAATATCTCTTACATCTTTTGTTTTACTAGCCTTAAAATAATTGGTAACAATCAATGATACCAACTCTCTAACTGTATCGATGTTATCTGTATTCTTTACAATAGATTCTATGATAGCTTTGATTTCTTCTGTCTTTACATTAGAATCAGAGCACATCTTGCATAAACGATAATCAATATCATGTGTTGTAATCCATGTCATTGTTCGTCCTGTAACTGCTTCAATTTTAGTACTATCGTTTTCTGTAATTCTAAAACTATCCTGAGATAAATCATCACTATCATAAGTAAGATATTCACGATTTTGATAACACTTATAATATATTTCAGCAGTATTCTGAATAAATGATTTAATACGCATATGCAACTGTTGGATTACATATACATACTCTTCATCATCAGTTTTACCTTTTAATCTATCCTTATATGCATCTGCCCAAGTATTACCAATAGATTGAATTGTTCCAACAACTGAACCAGTTTTCTTCAAATCAAACTTATTAGACAATTCGTTGTTTACAACATAATCACATACCCATCTATAATCAGCTGGTACAGCAGCAGGATAAGAGCCATAATGAATAGAAGGATAAAATCCTCCAGAAAAAGACATATAGATAATCGCTAAGTCAAGATTCTTTTTATCATTCTTAGTTAGGAAATACTTAATGATACAAATAGACAATACTGTTACTGGACTCTTTGCAGTTCTAGGATTGAAATTAGGAATCTGAGCATAATAAGTTTTATTAATAATCTCTTGTAGTTCCTTTTCTGACTTTCCAAAAACAGCATACAATTCATCTGCATCTTGTTGCCCATAAGTACAACGAGTTGCAGGGAAGGTATCATAGAAAGATGTAGAACGATTGTTCATAAACTTACTCATCATAGATTTATATTTCGTAAGCGATTTCGATAAAGTATTAGTAACAATCGGTAAAATCTCTTTATCAATAACAGATGTAATATTCATATTATTATTTCCACTAGCCATTCATATCATCTCCTCTCATTATATTAAAGTTGAACAGGTAAGACAAAAAAGAAACGCATCATTAAGATACGTTTCTATTTCTTTAGAACATTGCAACTGCTGCACAGAATCTAGTTAGTAAATTATTTTTTGTAAACATGACAAGTTTTGCATCACCATTGCTTGTCTTATGACGTTCAATAAAGAGTGGGATTTTTTCTGTGTTTAAAATTGTAATATTTTTGTTGGTCGGTTTGGACATTAAACCACCATAACAACAACAAATATTAATTTTTTCACCGTCTTTTATCAGACCTTTTCTGATAGCCTTTTCATAGACTTCATCTGGTGTATAATAACTGTAGTTGTTATAGAGCATTTTCATATCTTTGTCTCCATGACAAACCAAATATTTTTTTCCTTTCTTGTCTGTAATAACATGAAAGATATTTGGTTGGTCTTTCTTTGATGCTGTGTCGTATGCGTCGAATTCTGCCTTTGTAATGTAAGTGGTAAACAACATAACTACCTCCGATGATAGGACGATTTCTTTATAACAGTTTTCTGTATCCTATCTATCACTATTATAATATATATGTGAAATTCGGAACTTAGACAAAATACAAACGGAGAGTAGCATTACACTACTCTCCAATTCATTATTCATATATTCTTTTGAACTTTCCGTCTAGGTCATTAAATAAACAAAAATCAACAATTGTAAAGTTTATAAAATGTACGATATCGACAATCTTAATATCTACATTTTCAAAATGATTTAGACAAAGATATCCTGATGCTAAAATAGAAAAATAAATAGGAGATTGTTGTTCAAGCTTTTTATACATTTCATCATTCATCGGAGAAATTATAGCATGAATATCGTTACCATCTATCCAAAGTTTATGAATTTTTATAGAGACATTGGAATCTATAATTGAAAGTTCGAATAAAGTATTAATATCCCAAGCATCACGTATACTTTCAGTTTTTTCTTTACAACAAAGATTCCCAGTTTTTAAAAGGTCATTAATTCTTTCACTTTGAAGAATTTCAACTAATTGTTTCTTTTGATAAACCCAACCATTCCTAGATGGTGTGTCAAGCTTAAAGATTACACCTTCATACTTAAAGTCTTTAAAACTCATATTATACAACTCCTAACTTATAATTTTATAAGTTAGTTTGTATAACAATAATTCATGATTTCATCTTGGATATATTGTTCCAAGTTTACTAAGATTCTATTACCATCCCGTAGATTCAATTGAACATTCTTTCCACCATTACAAATAATAGCAGATTCATATAATGTATCGAATGTATTAATGATATCCTTTACATTAGCAGATTCTTCTTTAATATAACTTACAACTTCTTTATTCATTACTGGAATTAAAATACCAATAACTGCAGCAGATTCTGTAATCAATGCTTGTTCATGTACTCGTTCATTTTTCGGTGCTACGAATCCAGTTGTATATGCACGTTTATGAGAAGGGAAAATTACTCTGTCCCAAGTAATGATTCTAATGTTTCTTACATAACATTTACCATTACGTTCTCTATCTACAGAACCTAATGCTCTAAGAGAAAAAGATGGTTTACAACCCTCTAATAAATCTTCCGTAAAAGCTTTGCCATATTGATTGTTTGTACCTCTGAAATTTGCATGTACCTCTGATCCTTCGAGCCAAATCTTTGTATATAATACAGAACAAATCTTAGGGTCAATAACAGATTGTACAGACAATTCATTAGAAGATGGGTGACCATCATGTCCTCTCATATTACCAGTAGGAATCAGTTCTTTCTGAATTCTATCAGAATAGATTTCTGGTTTCATATCCTTTTCTTCGTAAATACGTCCATTTCTATTCTCATCCCCTAAAGTCTGGATAATACCAGTAGCTTCTGGTTTTCCATTATGTTCCGAGATGATATTAACTTCAGCAGATTCATGTGCTGCTTCAAGAATGATATTACCAATGACTTGATTATTCATTATATTACCTCCTTACGGCTTTTATATTAAAGTTAATTTCATCACAGACACAAAAAAGAAACGTGTATTTGTTAACACGTTTCTATTATTAATATTACATTGGAATCACCCTCTGCCGAAAGTATAGATTTGATAAATTTTCATTTATCCACCTTCTGGGTTTTAAAAGTAGATCCCTAAACTACTCCAGTCTAGAACTGGCATAAAATAACATCCGGTACCTAGAATCTTCCGGACTGATATGGTATTTAAACCATCACGCTTTCCTTTTTGTATGGGTTGTTAAGCTTGAACCCGTACTCCCATTAAAGAGCATAAATTTGAACTAGAGACTTACATGTTTCTCTTGAAGAACAATGTTTCTGCCATCTAGTTCTACGCCCTTTACCAACAAGGGCTTTTAATTTTTTACACGCTTTATTATAAGGCGTGTGAAAAGATACCTGATGTCTTTTTCCATCAAGCTTTATATCAAAATAGACTATAATTGAATCATAGCCATTTTGATCTGCAGCCTTTTCAACCCAATAGTTAAAGGCACATCTCTTAGAACAATTGATTTTGTCAATTGCTCTAAGGATGTGAAATTCCTTTATACTATATCCTTTGGTTGAACTTTTATCAGCTGCATTTTCATTCTGGTTATGCATTTCAATTTCGTAAATGCCTTTACCAGAATCAGAAGCGATTTGTGCAAGTACAATCGATCTTGCGATATCGCTTTCATGAACTGATGAGTTCATCGTCTCACCTCCTTTCTGTTTTGGAATTGGATGATTTTAGTCATCGATGCACTCAAGGTACTCGTCAAACCAATCATCGTCATCATCGGGCTTATGTCGGAGATTGGCGAGATCACACAGCTCTTGCTGCGTGTTGTTCATACGAGTATATTTATACTCATACTCGTATGAGTAATCCAAATTGCGAAAAGCTTTAAAAAGCTTTTCACAATAATGGATTTCGTTGTCCTTCTTGGACAGGTAAAAGAAACCCGTCCAGTCAAACTCGGAATCATCCGAGTTTTTATGAATCAGGAAAATCTTCTTTCCTGATGCTAATTGATGGAATTGAATTTCATCAAGCATCGGGAATTTACCTCCCGATACATTTGAACTTGTTTTTACAAAAAGTTCAAATGCTTCATCTGTCCCATAGTGGGTCAGAATGAATTTCAAAGCTTGTTTTAAAAGCTTTGCTGTAGTTGTGGTGGTAGCGGATGTGTTGTTTGTGGTAGCGTTCATGGCCATAAGCCCTTTTCCCTTCACCCTGGGAACGTAGAGTTTCTACGTCTGATGCTTGAGGTTTCAGGTATGCATCAACCTGTCTTCGATATAGAGTATAGATCTTGTTTGCTATCTCTATTCACTATAATTATATATAAGTAAATATATATAGTTTTACAGGCTGAAACATATCTATAAAGTAAGGAGGTAATACAAGATGACAGCACAAAGAAAAAAGGCAGAAGCTTTAATCTATAAATTTTTTGATGCAATTGACCCATCTAAAGCCAATACAAATTTCTATAAAGAAATGTTTTCTAAGATGTCTGACCAACAGTTTATGGAATTCTGTAAAAGAAGATTACCATTTAGATTACAAACTACGGCATTTGAAAGAGAACTAAATCCAGACAAATGTATCAAAGCTTTAAAAGCAATTAATGTTCCTGTACTAGAAAAGATATCATTACCTAGTATCTATACCAATTCAGATGGTGTACCAGTAAACTCTAATAATGAAGCACTTGTAGGATATTTGAACTTAAAGAAACTGAAACAGATTATAACTAAGAAATCTGGTTATAATACAAACATCGATGTTCGTAATCCTAAAACCGGTCAAATTGTCGGAAATGCAAAAGGTGTTGAATCTGACCGTGAATTGGAATCTCTAGTGTTACAGAATATGGATGCTACGATTAAAGAATTTACTCGTGCTAAAGCAGATGATATGGAAGCCAAGAATAAGATGTATAACCAAATTAATACAACTGGTCAGGTATCATTAAAAGATTTAACTTCTGACAAGTCAAGTCAAGTTGCTAGAAATACAGTAGATGTATATTTGATTGGTTCTGGTATTATGACAAACTTATTAGAAGAAGATTATATGACTCCATATACATTAAGTATGAAGAAAAAGAGAATTGAGAAATAATTTTTAAAAGTATTATAACATATAAGTAAATTACAATTATTATATATTTCTCATAAAGACTCCTGTTAAATAAGTAATTCTCCGAGTATCCACATACGTTAATTCGTATGTGGATATTCACTGTCTTACTAACTAATATATAAATATTTAAAAAGGAGGTATATACTATGTCTGATGCAAAGTTTGGTGTAATCAACGAACAAGGCTATCCAGCTGGTAAATTCGGGTTTACTCCAGTAAATGAAAGTGAACAAAAGAAAATTGAAGAAGACGAAGAAAAGAAAAAAACCGATAAGGAAAAGGAGTAAATTAATATGAACAACTCTTATACGTTTGCTTGTGGTCAGGGTGCTACAAAAGCTATGATTCATTGTATCGAAGAAGGTACTATTCTAAAAGAAGACTGCTGTATCGTAAATTCAACTCAGAAAGATATCCCTTATGAATATCGTAATGGTAGTGTAAGTACAATCATTATCAATCCAGATCCAAATGCTGGTTGTGGTAAAGACAGAGGATATGCAAAGAGTCTTATGCTTGATTATCTTAGAAATAATCCGAATGTTATTTCTAATATGCTTCCTGAAGGGAAATATCAGTATGTAAATATTATTGCTACAACAGAAGGTGCATCTGGTAGTGGTGCTTCTGTAATTCTAGCAAAGTTTATTAAATCTGCTATTCCTAAGCATTTAAGAGTACCTGTAGTAATTACACTGATTACTGGATTTGAAACTGATACAAGAGGATTGCAGAATACCATTGAGTATTTCAAAGATCTTAATGGAGGCGATTTTGTAATTAGAACTGTATCAAATAAGAAATATCTTGATAAGACCAATAATACTTTCATGGCTGAAAAGATGGCAAATGAAGATATCTCTAAGTCATTTAAGATTATTAGTGCTTTTGATGTAGTTGATTCTGAACAGAATATCGACGACGAAGATCATTACAAACTTATCACAAACCCAGGTATGATGTTTGTTACAGAAGTTGAAATTGATAAGAGATTAAAGAATGCTTCTCAATTTGAACAGATTGTTTCTGATGCAATTGACTATAATACATCTTTGGACTTCGAACCATCTGCAACTAAGATTGGTGTTTATATGAATATCTCTGACGATAATCTGTCTGTAGTAGATACAAACTTTACTGCAATTAAGAAAAAGCTTTGTGGTAATACAGATATTGAAGAGTTCTTCATTCATAGACAGTATGTTGCAACACAGCCTGAATTTGTAAGAATCATTGCATCTGGTATCAATCTACCAAAAGACGAACTGAATGATATTTATAACAAATATCAGAATCGTAAAGAAATTGAAAAACAGGATGACTTTTTTGATTCTATCTCTGGAATGGTAACTGAATCAAATTCTAGACATTCCGAAGAAGATGATATTGATGATTCTAGTGCTGATGATTTCTTTGCTAATTTCGAAGGTGAAGTATCTCATGGTTCTGGAAGAAGAAGATCTTCCTCTGCAAGATTCTCATCTAACAACACTGTGAAGACTACAGATGTTTCTGGTGGATATGAAAAGAAAAAGAGTAGTTTCACCGCAAAAAAATCATCCGATGAAAAGAAACCTTATTCTGAAGATGATATAAAAGGATTCTAATTTATACATATAAAGATTACACACATTTATCCCAACACATCTCATGGTGTGTTGGGATTATTATTTTACAATCACAAAAACTATTTAATAAAAGTACCCAATAGGTACAATTAGGAGGTATTATAATGGTAAAACAAGATAATTTTGAATCAGCAGATGAACTAATGCTAGAAATTCAATCAACTCTAGCAAAATCAAAAGACAGCTCTGTAAACAGAATGGCAGAAAGCGACGTATTATATTCTACTGGATTTCTTCCTCTAGACTATAAAAACGGATATCGGAAGAATATGGTTCTTCCAAATGGACAAACTGTTAGATATGATATTGCAGGCATTCTTGATGGAACTTCGAATATGTTTATTGGTCGTTCCGGTTGCGGTAAATCTACATTAGTATATCAAATTGCTGCAAATATCATTAGAAACTTCGACCACGGTCTTATGTTTGTAGATTTGCTTGAAGGTGGTATGTTAGAAGAGCGTGGTATTGCACTAACAGGACTATCGAGAGATGACTATTTTTCTAAAGTAAAGATTAGAAATTCTGGTATTACAATTGAATCCGTGTATCTTCAAATTAAGGCAATTCATGATGTAAAAGTTGCAAATGAAGAGAAGTTTCGCTATGATACTAGGATGGTCAACAGCTATGGTAGACCGATTACAAAGTTCCAACCTACAGTTTATGTAATCGATTCTATTCCATTATTAACTTCAGCGAAGTTATCAGAAGAAGAACAGCTTAGTGGACAGATGTCAACTACAGCAACAGCAAAACAATTAGCACAGTTGTTTAGACGTATCAACCAAATTATCAAAGAAGCAAATATCATTATTTTATCTGTAAATCATATTACTGATAAAATAGAAACTAATGTTTTTAAACATACTAAATCTCAAACTGCTTTCTTGAAACCAGATGAAACAATCCCAGGTGGTAAAACACCATTATATCTTGCTAATATGGTATTTAGACTTGATGATAGTGATAAGCTTACATCCGATAAGGAATTTGGTATTGATGGAATTCATGTAATTGTATCGAATGTAAAGTCTAGAGCTGGTCTAAGTGGATTAAATTCTGCAGTTGATTTAGTCTTTAACTATAGAACAGGATTTGACCCAGATTTGTCTCTTTATATGATGCTAAAAAATGCAGGAAGAGTAAAGGGTGCAGGTGCTTATTTGTATTTCGGTGATAGAGATGATAAGAAATTCTCTCAGAAACAGTTTAAAACTAAACTGATTAATGACCCAGAATTCCTTAATATCTTTGAAACAGAATGTGTTACATTCCTGTATAACGAATTAACGCAACTTGAAGAAGCAACCAAATTACAATCTTCTCCGGCAACAATGTCTATTATGGATAAGATTCGTCAGATGAATTCTAATCAAAATTAAGATAAAGTGTATATTATAAGTATGAAGATGAGAAATCATCTTCATACAATCTATTATTTAAAGGAGTTGGAAATAATGAAGTACGAAAAATTGTATGACGACCCTAGCATAGACAAGCACATTACTGCTGCTTCTGAAATCTATGACGAAGGTAACATGGAAAAAATGTTAGGTGTTGGATTAAACATGCCTTTCGAAAGTGCAAACTCTGCATCAAGAAAGAATATGTTTTCCAGCCAATATCAACAACATGTTTGTCTAGAAGATGCTGAAATCCCATATATTAGTACTGGATACGAAAATCTATTCGGACAACATTCGTCCTCATTTATCAAAGCTGATAGAAATTGGACAGTAATTGGAAAGGTTGAGAAATTCTCTAACCGTCCAGGACATCACTATTTTCTGTTTGTTATCGACGAGCAGAATAATATGGATGTAATCGAACGTGTTTCTTATTGTCATAATACAGAATCTTATGGATTCTTGTATAACAATGATTATCTGGATTCACTTCAAATAAATAGTGTTATTCCAAAATCTAAGACAATCAAGAAATCTAAATCTTTTGATATTGCTGATAACTATATGGCAGGTAGAAACTTAAGAGTAGCTTATATTGCAGATGCAAGAACAACAGAAGATGCTATTGAGATTTCTAGATCTGCTTCATTAGCATTATCTAGACCCGAAATCAAACAAGTAAATATCCTTATCAATGATAATGATATTCCATTAAATCTCTATGGAGATGATAATGAATATAAGATATTACCGGATATTGGTGAGGAGATTAAAAAAGGAATTGTTTGTGGAGTAAGAACAGAAAAGAATGATGAAATATTCTTTACACAATCTGCTGAAAGATTGAAGTCTACATTGATTAATGATACTACTTTCAAAACAAAAGGTAGAATCATCGATATCAATATATACTGTAATAAAGATATTTCAGAAACACCAAACGGAATCTATGAAGGACAATTGGATTTTTATATGAAAGACAATGTCAGATTCTGTAATGAAGTTTGTAATCTTCTTAAGAACTATATTGACAATTCTAGTTATAAGAAGAGTCATGAACTCAGTAGACTCTATACAAGATGTGAAGATGTATTATCAGGAAAGCAATACTTTAAAGATAATCTGTTTTCTAATATCTATATAGAACTTATTGTATACCGTAGTGTTCCAGCAGATGATGGTGATAAAATCACATCTAGATATGGTGGTAAAGGTGTTATCTCTAAAGTAATAGATGATGAACTTATGCCAAGAATATCAGGAACTGATGAAATAGTTGACCTAATTTGGAATCAATCTACTTGTGTAAATAGATTGAATGTTGGACAGCTGTTTGAAACTTCGCTCAATTTCATCTCATCGAATATTGTAAATTATATATTGACAGTTCAACAAGACACAGAAATGTGTATAGATATGCTGTATCGATATTTCAGTATTTTATCAGATGATTGGGCAAGATATTTCATGGATAATATTGAAAGTAGCATTGATGACGATGAAGCAATGTTTAATGTTGCTAGTTGTATAACAGAAAATTGGGATGGTTTATATATACCACTTGAACCAATATCTGAAGCAATCACATTTGATACTTTACTAGAAATCTATAAAGAATTTCCATGGATAAAACCAGTCTTTATAGATGTTCCGATTAAAGGTTCTAGAGGTCAGATAAGATGGGTACAGAGTAATAAACCGAGTATCATTGCAAAGCAATATATCTATAGAATGAAACAGAATGCAGAAGAAAAACATTCTGCGACATCTATGTCTGCTACAAATATCAAAGGACTTAATTCTAAGTCCAAAGCAGCAAAGATGTTTATGCGTGTTCATTCCAATACTCCAATTAGAAATGGTGAAATGGAAAGTAATATCTTTTCTATTATGGGTATGGAAGTTCAAATCAAGCAACTTATGCTTTATAGCACTTCTCCACAAGCAAGAAGAAATGCTAAGCAAATGTTGAAATCGTTTGAGTTCAATGTTACATTGGATGAAGACGGTAAGTCTAGAAGTGCTGAAATTCTCAATGCTAGCATTAAAGCAATGGGAGTTAGAGTAGAATTCAAGAAAGTACCAATTCGATATGTAAATGTAGCAAATGAACAAACAGAATGTGCATTATTCAGATTCTTGGATTGGGATAAGAATCAGTTATTCGTTGAATGTGGGAAGAATGCTGACAAACTATTCCAAGAATGTGGGAAGAATTCCGAGCAACTCTTTATAGAGTGTGGGAAGAATGCTGACAAACTATTTAAATATATGGGAGACGATTAATATGATTTCATCACCAATGCATTATATTGTCGAGAAACTTTTGAAAGGTGATGCATCCTGTTTAACACAGGATGTCATCGCCAATATCAATTATATCACAGTGTCCTTATTAAATAAGGATCCACTGGATAAAGTTGAGCAAGAAACAGTAAATGATATTCTTCATATTTCTAATATCATTTATAACAACACAGATAGAAGTATTTTAGTTCTTGAAGATGGGGTATATGATTTACTTCTCGAGAAGTATAAAAGATATAATCCAAACTTTCAAGTTGGTGCAGAACCTGTAACTCTGACAAATTTCTCAACTTCAGATGTAGCATTTGAAGACGAAGCTGAGAAAGAATCTTTGTTTGTTTATCAACCGTATATCAATACAAATGGATTCTTGTTTGGAGATGAGCTTACAAGATACAATGTATATGGTCAAACAAAGTTCAGCGATAATCAAAAGAAAGAAATTTCTAAAAGATTAAGAAACACAAGTCATAAATATCCACAACTGGTAGGGACATTGCATAAAGCAAAGTTTGTACTAGATAATGATGCAATTGTACGTGGAGTATATGAAGACCCTAATGTGCGAATATTTGAACGTGACTTTTTAAGAAAACATGTTCAAGCAGGTATTGTTAATCCGAACTATATTGAACTCGTATTAGAGTTAAAATATGATGGGGTTAGTGTTGAAGCTGAAGTAACTGATAAGGTGTTAAGTGCTAGAACAAGAGGAGAAACTCAGATGGATAAAGCATCTGACTTAACTCCGATTCTTCGTGGTTATACTTTTACCAAAGCCACTGGATATGATATTAAACCATTCGGTATGAAATTTGAAGCGGTTGTATCTTACAATGCAATCAGACAATTGAATATTGAATGTGGAAAAACTTATGTAAATGCTAGAAATGCAATTATCGGAATTCTTGGTAATTCCGAAGCTACCAGATTTGCAAAGTATATCACATTAGTTCCACTTCAAACTAGTCATGATAATATGACTAGAGAACAGGAATTGGAATTTATGAATCGTTATTATGCAACTGGTGAGCCTTGTCGTTATGCAGTTGTAAGAGGAAACTATAACGAAGTTTTGTTCCAAGTAAAGAAATTTGTAGAAGAAGCTCAAGCAACAAGAGATATCTTGCCATTCATGTATGATGGTGTAGTTGTATCTTATCTTAATCCTCACATTAGAAAAACTCTTGGTCGTTCAAATTCTATCAATGAGTATTCTATTGCAATTAAATTTCAAACTAAGAAGAAACTAACACGTTGTAGAGGGGTTAGTTATACTGTAGGTGCTACAGGTGATATTACTCCGATGATTCATTATGACCCTGTGGAATTTTATGGTATGATTAATACGAAAAGTTCCGGTCATAGTTACGCAAGATTCATGAAGTTGAATCTAAGACCAAATGACATTTTAGAGATTGAATTCACGAATGATGTCATGGCATATGTTCACAAAGCGAATGTTCCAGAGAATATGTATAATCCAATGAAACCATTTGGATTTATTACAAACTGTCCAGAGTGTGGACAACCTTTATTTGTATCAGAAACAAGTAAAAGTGTATTCTGTAATAATATTGCTTGTCCAGGAAGAACAAGAGCGAGACTTGTCAATATGGTAAGCAAGTTAGGATTTAAAGGATTCTCTGAAGAAACAATCAAAACTTTAGGACTCACTTCATTCAATGATTTAATGACAATCACTGAAGAACGTGCTAAAGTATTAGGTCCGACCAATGCAGAAAACTTGCTTAAAGCAGTAGATTATCTGTATGAATCAAAAGTACCTGATTATATTCTATTAGGTTCTCTTGGATTTTCTGATATTGGTGATAAGAAATGGAAAATCATTCTCAAGTCTATCACTCTTCATGATATTGTAACAGATAGTAATAGTACTTTATTCTTTAAACTTAGAAATAGCGGTAAGGGTATTGGTCCTAAAACAACAGATACAATTGTTAATGAACGTGAATTCTTTCTCAAAGATTTAGCATATATCTGTAACAATATGCCAAATGTAATTACGAGTAAAGGCATCTCTAATGATAAGGTTGCTCTTAGTAAGACAATCCGATTCTCCGGAGTTAGAGATAAAGAGCTTGAGAATAAACTTAATATGTCAGGTCATGATTGTTCTGATGGCTCTGTGACAAAGACGACAGACTTCTTATTAATTCCATTTGCTGGGTATACTTCTTCTAAGGTAGACAAAGCAAACAAATATGGTGTAAAGATTATTACACTGGATGAGTTCAAACTTAATGAGTCCTCATACCTTAGCGAAGTTTAAAAATTAATACGAGTCAAACTAAGATATAAATGTATATAATATAAACGATAAGAGAGTAATCTCTATCATATATCTAATTATTTTAAGGAGGTACTTGTTATGAGTACAACAGTATTAAGAAATTCGACTATCCCGCAGAGCTACAAATGTGGTGTGGAAGCAAGCATGCCAACATTCAAAAGCAAGATTACAGGTGATGATATCTCTGTAGAAATCACACTGAATCCGAATCCGAGAACTCACTTCAACAGCAGTGTTGATATGTTCCCGAATGTAATTAAGACTTGTGCTGACATTATGTCAACACCGTTCTTCAAGTGCAAAACAAAGGCAGCACTTGTGTTCCAGAAAGATTCTGGAGAATTCATTGCAGCGTGTGTATCTGATTATGACGCTGAAGGTGAAAACTATTTCTTCAATATCACTTTCGATCAGAATGATATTAAGAATATTTCTAAGGACAAGTTGGTAAACTATACTGACTTCTCCGACCCAGACAGAAACATGAAGTACTGGGAATTATTCAATGCAAATTTGTGCATCGCACATAACTATGCGATTGCAGATGATCAGATGATTTATGTCTTGACCATGCAGGTATTTGAAGTACTGTATCATTGGTTTGACGTAAATGCAAAAGCCGATGAAATCGTTGAACTTGTAATTGACGATTATATCGGTAAGTATTCTAATACTATGTCCGAAGAAGAATACAATAATGCTTTGACAGTCGTTGCAACAGGTTCTGTAGAAGTTGTAAAGGATGTCAAGAAAATCTCCATCCAATTTGGGGAAGAAATGAAGGCTATCGCAAAGGGTAGCAATGATATGAATTCCTAATCTATTGTAATAGTCTTCATATAAATTTGGCACCTGTCGACCGCATGTCGGCAGGTGCTTTATTTTTAATATCTTAAGAGGGGTTGAAAATATGTTAACAACAAACAAAGCATTCATTAACGGCAAAATCTATGACGTTATTGAATTGAACCAAATCAACCAAATAGGACTGAACACAATTATTGATAGTTTGGCTATTCATATAAATGGTTTCGTCCTTCCAGTATATACTTGTGGTATTGTTTACGATAGACCTGGGTTCTATTTAAACGATTGTATCACTAGTTATATCGTATATCCGAATGAGGAAGAAAGAGAAATGTATTCTGATTCTCATTTAGCGTATTTTGGTTCAGCATCTACGTTCCAGGATGTAGTAGATGCAAAGGAAAAGATATACAAAGATGAATACAATCATCTTATTTCTAACGATGAAGTATTCACTCCTAATATCGACCAAGTTAATGACACAGCATTAATGTTTGCAGTGAAGTCTGCAATTGCAGCAAAGCATTGTAATATTAATAATTATGCTGAAAGATTTGGTTCTGACTTTAATAATGATAAGAGAAAGTTTAACGGTAATAGTATTACTGCCGGTAAAGCTGAATCTATCTTATCAAATACAGATGTCAGAGTTACATTAGTCATTCAAGATATGAATCCTAATGTAGCAAATCCAATTGGAAAAACGTTAGTGTTCCCTTGGATTGGAGATGGTGTTAATGATGAAGAATATACAAATTATATCAATAATGCCATCTCTGCATTTGGACCAATAAAGTTAGGGGGAAATGAAAATGATTAATATACGACAGATGCTCGCAGACTATTCTAATAAATTTCGTGAACCATTCAACGAAAAGTTATTTATTAGAAGCGAGTACGATATTATTGACGCAGTTGAAAAGGTAATTATGTCTGTAGCAGAACCTACGAATGTAAATACCGAAGGCAAACAGCTTTTCATTGGTATTAATTACTTTAGAGTAATTGATGACTATAGAGAAGTCAGAGATGTTATATACGAACTCGAATCAGACGGAAATAGAAGAAACAAGAGAATTGAATATAATATTCATGATTATATTAATCTTAAGGATAGTGATATCATTCTTCTTGAAGTAAACTATCATGTTGAAATCAATGGAGAAATTGCTGATAAATCAGTATTCATCGACATTCCTAAAGTAGTAAATAAATACTACTTTAGAATAGATGGTACAATCTATAGTACTCTCTATCAGATTGCAGATGCTTCGACTTATAACAACAATTCTAACAAAAAGAAGATGCGTTGTGTGAATTTCAGACAAGTATTTCAAAAACATACTGTATCTGAAAAAAGATATAAGATTAATCAACTCTGGTTTAACGAAGATGGTACAACAAAATCCATTGAAGTATCGAGTATTAATTATACAACAAATCTTTTCGGTGTAGATGTACCTGTTTGTAAATATTTCTTAGCAAAGTATGGGATTGTTCAAGCAATGAACTATCTTAGATTAGCTGAGATTTATATTACAGATAAACCATATCATCCGAACGATGAATTCGTTGTTCTTTTCAATGAAAAGGATAATGTATATGTATCAGTACCATTTATGATTTGGAATAGTTCTCCTGTTACTCAATCTTTCATCACTACAATTCTTATGAATTGTCCTAAGAAAGGTTTAAATCTTGAGAAACTGTTTTCTAAAGATTATTGGCTTTGTATGCTTGGACAGGACTTTAAGAATAAAAGTGTTGAAAAGGGTCAAGCAATGCTTGAATCTACAACAAAGAATTATTCTATCATGATGAAAGAAACTCTTAGATTACCAGAAGAAGACAAACGAACATTGTTAGATATTCTTCGATGGATGATGTATGAGTTTGATGCATTGTGGGTAAAGGACAATTATGATATGTCTTATAAGAAACTAAAGATAGCTGTTTATATCGCAGGATTCTATGCAAATAAGTTATCAAAAGTTCTTATCAATGCTGCGAATGGAATCAACAGTTTAACGATTAATAAGTTCTTTAAGACCTTTAACATTGACCATAAGTTTATTCTTGATTGTCTTAAGAATAGTAACTTAGTAAGTTATAAAAACAATGTTAATGATGATGACATTTTCTCGGTCTTGAAATATACTTTCAAAGGGGCTTCCGGTATTGGTGAAAACAAGGCTAGTGCAGTTCCTGTAAAGTATCGATTAGCAAATCCAAGTCATATCGGAAAAGTGGATTGCGATACTTCACCAGCAGGTGACCCTGGTATGACAGGATTACTTTGTCCATATGCGAAAGTATATGACGGTATGTACTTGAGTGATTATAAGGAACCTTGTAATTGGAGGGAAACTCAAGATAAACTTATTGATGAGTACCGAAAAGTTTATAGCATGGCTTCTATATTCCAGACAAAAGAAGAACTTCTTGGAACTGATTATGGAAGAGAGATGCTCGATACAATTATAGGGAAACTGAATAAGCTCATGGACTATACGATTAAAACAGACCCTGAGTATAACAAGGAGGTATAATATGATGTCAAACAATCTGTATATTCGTTACTTCATGTTTTCAAATGAGCACCTTAATAAGATTAAGGAACTTGCTATTAAGAATGGAAACATGAATCCTAAACTAGGAAAGGTTCTGGTATCAGGAAACTTTAAAAAGTATACAATGCTTACAAATGACCCTGAGAGTTATAGTAAGCGTTACTCTGATGCCAGAATTGTAATGTCTGGTGATATCAGAAAAATAAAATATGAACCGGAGGAATAAAAATGAATATGTTCGTAGAATTTGATGGGACTTGCCCTTATTGTGGGGGAGAAATCAATATTACAGAAGGTATGAGATATGATTACTCAATTGACAGTGATGGGGTTCCGAATATTCTTAAGCAAGAACAATATATGACATATGCATATTGCTCAGGATGTGGTAAAACATCAATAGCAATTGCAGAATCCGATGGAGATACTATTAAATATAAAGTATATCCTGACGGAATAGGTCAGTATATTTATGATTATGAACGAAAGCATAATTATTCCAATGATTCTAAATCTTCATTATTATCCCATTTGATAATGGATAAGAAAGTTACACCTTTCTCAAATGTAAAACTTTCTGAACATCAACCTTTGGAATATATCGAAGGCTTAGATAAAGAAGACGACGTTCCGTGGTAAAAGAATGGGTGCATATGGACGAAAGTCCATATGTGCCTTTATTTTTTCTAACTTAAAGGTAAAGGAGGGTATTAACATGGAAGATATTCTAACTAACTTTTCTGATTTGTTTTTAGGAAATGGGGTAATCATTATTATTGGATGCTTTGTGATTGGTACAATCATTAAAGGTACAATCAGTAAGATTCCAAATAAGTTTATTCCATATATTAACTCTATTGTTTCAGTAATTCTAGGATTTGCTATCCCAGGTACTTATGACGATGAAAGCTTAGTATCTAAAATTATTCTATTAATCTTCTTAGGTTTATCATCTACAGGTATGTATGAAGCAATCTGTATTATTGTAAAAGATAGATTTAGTATTGATCTTAAACAAATATACAACAATATATTAAATAAAAGTAATAGCGGATCTTCTAGTCAAACAGAGGAGACTGAATCTCAAGAAAATAGTGAAAGTGATATAGAAGAATAATGTGATTTACTTTTCCAATTTCTTATCTTTGCTTATGCCTAAACCTTAACTGAAATAAGTCACTAGATTCGTTTCTAGTGACTTATCTCTCTCTTTTTGTTAAAAATTAATATCGAATAACATATATGTAAAAAATCAATTGAGATATTAGCTCAGTTGGTAGAGCATTACACTTTTAATGTAAGGGTCGAGAGTTCGAACCTCTCATATCTCACCATTCCAAAATAAAACAAGAAAGGAATATTACTATGATTAAACTGTTAGAGAAAGCAAAAAAGATTACCGTTGAAGATGGTAAGATTACTGCATCTGCAAATGTAGATGGATTCGAATTTGTTGGTATTGCTAGACTTAAAGATGGTGATGCTAGTAATGAACTAGAAGCTACTAGAATTGCAGAAGCTAAAATGGAACGGAAATATCATAAATTTGAGAAAAGAGGCTTAATGTTCAAGAAAGAAATGCTCGAAGATATGCTTGAACAAGTTAATGCTGAAATCGCTAAAACCGAAAACAGAATCTATAATTGTGACAAACACATTAAAGATATCTGTGACAGATTATAATAACTTCGTAAATGAAAATTTGCGTTATCATAGTTAGTTTGTAACGAACTAACGACCTCCTATTTACTTACGGGATATAAGCTATAATACTTCTCTTATATCCCGATATATGCTCAGAGAAGGTTTGATTGCCCTTTGATGAGCTTTCCAAAATTGTTGTGAATTTTATATTCACACATAGTTTGTACTTGTACAGAACCCAAGTTTTTCTCTTCTTGCTCTTGGGTTCTGTACCTCCTATGTACAAAAAGAGGTAACTCCTCCGATTGTACTCTATTCTTTTCCGACATCTACCGTGGCTTAGTATTGTTAATATATCTTCTTACTTCTATTTATAATGAATTAGAGATTTAGCCAGAATATGTGATAAACAATACTAAACCATAGAATGTAGATAAAAACAGTTTTGGTGTATTCAAATTCATATCATATTCTTAGGGGATGTACGGGGCACTCCTGGCATTCTCCGAATAGAATTTGAGATCATTCTAACCGAAAGTGAGGGCTCGTGTTGTAAATTTGTTATCTTACTTCTACGTTGAATAATATGGGTTTATTATATAGATAACGAGATATACACGCCCTCATTTTACTTTTAATCATGAAGGAGAGAAATGAAATGAACAATTATTATTCAAACAGCGAAATGTACGTACTTTCAGAAATTCTTATGAGAAGAAAAGGAAGGATTCTAGCCCCGTGGTATTACGATGGTTTCTATAATGAAATCTTAGAATCGGTTACTTCTAAAACAATCAATGAGACTATTGAAGATTGTAAGGATACTGAAAAAATCTATATGGTATTTACCGTTTATAAAAATATGAAAGATTGTGGCTTTAGATTGTCGTCAAAGACAATCAATTTTTTGTTGTCAATTGACAAGGGAGCAATTAGTAAATGGTATACTGAAGTACTTCGTCCAGTAATAGAACATTATACAGGTTCAGATGTTACTCATAAGGTTATGTATCCAAATTTTCCTACTCAAGTAATTGAAACAGATCAATTAAACCTGTTATATAATGCATTAGTTCAATACTATAGTAATCCTCCTGAATCTACTGTAGAATGTGAGAAAGAGGAAAGACCTGAACTAGACAGACTCGATAAATTAGAAGTTCTTGATATTGCAGATTTCGATGAGTTAATCGATTTATTCTATAATATCGTTACTGCTAAAGTCACAATGTCACCAACTGATTATACAGATATTGAAAATATAGCAAAAATTCTTGGTGGTGGAGAAGAGTTTTTAAATAGATTTCGTAAATACGGATTTGAAATTCCTAATAAAGCAAATCTAGTTTATGCGACTTCTGTTCTGAAAGACATTGTAGGTTTTGAAAAACTTTCAAAATTCTATAAAACAATAACAGATATTTTACGATTTGCTTATGAAAATGATCCTACTCTTAAAAGTAATGTAAAACTTCATATTTCTAGACCAAAGAGCAGACTTATTTTAAGACTTCTTAATTCTCATATTAGTGATGATAATGCTCTTGAAGATATATATCGATATAGAGAACGTTGGTTAAGGGTAGCTGAACGGCTTCATTTAAATGAAAAGTTTGCTAATAGAAGATATCCAGATGTTTGTACAACATTTAACCGTCTTAGAAATAACAAGCATAAGACAGATGTTAATGTATACTGTTATGCATATCGAATTAATGAGATGTGCAAAAGGTATAAAACGATTCCAACAAGTCAATTTATCAGAGATTTGGTGAATATTGCTAAAGAACGTCCAGGTGAATTCGCAAGAAATCTTGATAGATTCTTAACAATGACTCACAATAGTGAAGTAGATAGTGAAATTATCATTTCTGGATTTGAAGAGATAGCTGATAAAGTTGCTACTAATATTCTGGTTCAAATGTATCGACATTTTACTAATCGAGTAGAAGAAGCAAACAAAGAATTTAGAACATTCATTCCTAATTGCAACACAGCAAAAGTTAAAATCGTAGATAACAAAAAACCAGCTTTAACAAAAAAAGTTTGTAGTTATGTTTGTTTGATTTGTGTCAAAGCACTTAGAACTATTCTTATAAAAAAGCCAAAGTTAGGTAAAGTATATATCGATAGCGATTTTAAGAATTTCATTGTTCCATTCTCTTTAAAGAATGCTTCTAAAACAACTAAGAACATTGTTAGAGGAAGTCGTATTAGTATTCCAGAGGAAGTTAATTATATTCGTTCATTTATTTGGTGGACAAATAATATTAACGATAGAGTTGATATTGATTTATCATTGTCGTTATATAATGAAAACTTTGAATTTGTAAGAAAAATATCATTCACATCATTAAAAGATTCATTTGGTTGTCATTCAGGTGATATCACAAACGGTGGTGATATTTCAGGTGATGGTGTATCTGAATTTATCGATCTTAATATTGACAAAGTATTGGAAGTCGGTGCTAGATATGCAGCATTCACGATTCATAGTTATACAGGACAAAAATTCTCTGAATTAAAAAACTGTAGATTCGGATGGATGAATCGAAAAGGCTGTAATGATGGTGAAATATTTGAACCGTCCACTGTGGAAATGTTATTTGATATCGATACCAACACAACTCAATGTATTCCGGTTATGTTTGACTGTAAAGAAAAACAATTTATTTGGACAGACATGACATATAGTTCTAGCTTTGCGTATAGCACTGTAGAAGGTGGAGTAAACAAGATTAGTGAACTCATAAAAGCAATTGTTAATATGTATAAAGAAAGACCAAATCTTTATGATTTAATCTTCTTCAATACAATTGCTAGAGGAGAATTAGTTTTTACTCCAGAAGAAGCTGATATCGTATTTTCAAATAATCAACTTCCTTTTGACAATAGTAACAATCATGTTAAAGTAATCACTGCATTTGAAACAGATTACTATATCTCTAATATGATATAACTATTTAACCATAGATTTCTCTCCTGAAAATACCCCCTCTCTTCATTTCAGAAAAGACTATCACTTCAGGAGAGACCTATCGGGATATAACTCAGCTTGGTAGAGTGCTTGGTTTGGGACCAAGATGCCGCAGGTTCGAATCCTGTTATCCCGACCATCGGATTTTAATATCCGACATTTTCTTATTCCTTCATAAAAACTTTTCTGCACTGTCTGTAGGTAGTTCATTCTACCTACAGATATCTTTTGTTTTTTATACTAATCAAAACTTATATATAAATACATGCGTCAGCGTACGCATTAAGGAGGAATTATGATGTTATTAAAACGGTTAAAGCTTGTGAATTATGGTGGTATATACAATGGTATGGGATTATATGAAATCGAAATAGATTTCACTAGATGTAGAAATAAGATTGTTCTTATAAAAGGTGATAATGGTTCCGGCAAAAGCACAATAGAAAGTGCGTTGAAACCTTTACCAGACGATAATAGTTCTTTCATCTCTGGTGTAAGTGCTTGTAAAGAAATAGAATATATCGATGAAACGAATAGTATAGTCTATAGTATAACTTATATCCATGAATGTAAAAATCAATCTAGAATCAGTAAGGGGTATTTCAAAAAGATATTTCCAAATGGTAATGTAATAGATTTGAATCCTTCTGGTAATATTTCTAGTTGTAAGGAAATGATAAATGAAGAGTTAGAATTAGATGCTAATTATATCACATTAACACAGTTATCTAGTACAAAAAGAGGAATAGCAGATTTAAGACCAGCTGAAAGAAAACGATATGTAAACTCTATTCTTTCATCAACAGATGTTTATAATACAATGTATAAGACTCTATCTAAAAAAGCATCAACTTATAAAGCTCTAATGGGTAGTATTTCGTCTAAGATTGATAATGTCGGTAATACTGTTCAATTACAAGAAGAACTAAAATCTATTGAAAGTAAAATATCTGAAACAGAGAAACTAATGGAACAGCATAATGAAGTAATTAATAAAGAGAAAGGTATGTTATTATCAATAGATCCTAATAACGAAATATCTAATCGAATCGAAACTTATACAGAAAGCACTAAAACATATTCAAGTAAAAGAGATGAATTTAGTAAACAACTCAATAAGATATATTCTACCGATCCAAATCTTTCTACAATCGTAATCAATAAAGAAATTCTTGACAAACTTAATCAAGATATCATAGATACCAAGTATCTGATTGAATCTACAAAAGAAAGAATTAATAATCTTATAAAAGAAAGAGAACAAGAAGCTTCTAGATTAGAGGAAGAGACAGCTAAGTTAAAGTCAATCAATTCAGGAATGAATCTAATCGAAGTTCAACGAATTAAAGATGACCTTACTTCTAGAAAAGAAAAAATAAGAGAAAGATGGGGAGATATCGTTGATCTTAATACAATCACTCATGATGAATTTATGATTGCATATGAAGCAATCAAACAAATGATAGAGATACTGAATCAACCAATTGAATTGATTCCATCTGATGATATAGAAATAGAATATCTTGATATATTAAGAAATATTGAAAGACTCGACAACGAGATAGAAGATACTGCAGTGTTTAGAAACAAAATTGAGATGAATGAGTACAAGCTTGATATTCTAGAACAACGCCCTTCCGATTGTAATAATAACTCTTGTCCTTTCATTGCAGATGCTTTAAAAGCTAAAAAAATCATTGATGAGTTGATGAAGCAACGTAAAGGATTTACAACGATTAGTGAATTAAACAAACAAAAAGAATCATATGAACAAAAACTCTCAAACGTTGAGCGTAACAAAAGATTACTCGAAATATATAATACCAATCGAATTATCTTATCAAAACTTCAATTGAATTTGGACACTTATGAAAACTGTGTTGTTTCTCTTTCAAGAAATAGACTCATGATACTACCAACATTGGCAGGATTCATTGAATATTCTAATGACTTGATTGAATACAAGTCAATCGATAAAGACCTTAATGATATAACTGTAAAGTACAATGCTTTATATACTCAAAAGGACTTAATCAATATGATAACAGATAGTATTGATAGACTGAATGTTAATATCAATGAAGACACTATCAAGATTAATGCAATGAATGAAGAGATTACCTCATTAACAAAAAAATATAATGACATGTGTAAACTTTGTATAAGTCTAGAAGATATATTCAATCTAAGAGCAAGTCTAAATGAATGTGAAGAATCATTAAGGATTCTTAATGAAGAGATTGAGAAAGACCGTTCTAATATAGATAGAATCGAAAAGCTAAACTCAGACATTGAAAAACTAAATGTGAACATTTCTGAATTGAAATCACAATTAGAACCTTTGAGAAAAACCGCAGAATCTCTACGATACAGAATTACACTTAGTGCGGAATATTCAAAAGAATATGAGCAGTATAATATGATGTATACTAAGATTGAAACACTTAAGTATTATTGTTCTCCTACTACAGGTATTCAATTACTATTTGCTAATATGTATCTCAATAAGATTATGGATAATGCTAATAAGATTCTAAGTAGATTATTTGGTGGAACATTTGCTTTACTACCATTGATTATTACAGAATCTGAATTTAGAATTCCTGTTGCAGTAAGAGGTGGTATTAATCATGATGATATTACAAGTATGTCTTCTGCACAGATATCATTAATCTCAATGATTATATCTATTTCATTACTAAGCCAAACATCTACAAAACTGAATATAATTGTTGGTGATGAAATAGATGCCCCGTTTGATTCAGAAAACAGAAGAGAGTTTATGAATATCCTTACTCAACTTATGGGATTAGTAAATTCATCACAATGTGTTCTAATTAGTCACAACTCAGAAATCTCATTGAATGACTGTGATGTAATTCTTCTAAAGAATGAGAATGATGTTATTACCGAAGGAAATATTATCTGGTCTTACAAATAAAAAAATAAGAGGGAGCTATAATAGCTCCCTCCACTCTTTTACCAGATATGTAATTATTCTACGTAATCAATTACCCAGCAATGTACTGGATTTCCATAAGCATCTTTCATTCCTGTATCTTCCCAGCCAGAAAATCTTAAATGAGAAATTGTTCCTGTAGTTGCATCTTCAGTTTCAATGAAATATCCGGAAACTTCATTTTGAGTTGAAGTTCCTGAATGGAACGTTTCTGCATATTGAACTCCATAAAGGTCAATCTTCTTCTGTTTGATTGCCTTTATCAGTTCTGGCGTAAACCGACAAGAATTGAATGATGGTTCATAACTATAATGTTCACTTCCTTTCACCAACTGAACAATTACAGTTGTTTCCCCTTTATGTTGAACAAATGAATTGTATGAAAACAGTGTAGTTAGCAATAATGCTAACGCTACTAAAACAAATGCAATCATTCTGATCACATTTTTGATGGAAAACAGATTGAAGGGTTTGTCTTCCGTTTCTTCTTCCGGTTCAAAGCTGGTTTCGACATCCAGCATTTTCAGTTTCGCAGTTTTTTCTGCGACTGTGGTTGCGGTTTCCTGTGCGGTTGCGGTTGTTCTTTCGATTGTTGTTGTCATTTTTATGACCTCCTAAAAATTTTGAAATTCCCCGTATTCTGTACGGGACTGGAATAACATATCTCTGTTATTCACTACTATAATATATATGTATAGTTTTTAACTATTTCAATTCAAACAGCTGTCGGAAAACATTCTTATAATGAATGAGAAAGGAGCGAATGCGTATGTCTATACATATTAAAGATATGAAAGATTTAAAGATGTACAATAGAAACAATAAGTTATTCATCCCTTTAAATCCAGATGATAATACACATGGTAGCTTGATATATTTGCTTACTTCTGATATTTCGTCATCTATTGATATGATTAATAGTGATATGGTAATAAACAATAAGAAATGGTTTAAGTCATATTATATTGATAAGTCGATCAATGCTATTATCAAATCGAATGAAATTGAAGAGTTTGTTCATTATGAAGATGAAACAGTAAGAGCTTATATTAATGAAGCTAAGCTATCTAGTAAAGATAGGAAAAAGTTATCCGATAAAGATTTCGGAATTCCTCAAACTAGATCTTATCCGATTAATGATGAAGAACATGTAAGAGCTGCAATCAGAATGTTCAATCATTGTCCAAAAGAATATGAAGCTACTCTCGCTAAGAATATTATCAAAAAGCTAAAGTCATTCAATATTACAGATATTGAAGTTAGTGAGGATAATAGATTCTATAAATATTATAAACCACTGAAAGAAACATCTATCAATACTTCAGGTGGTATTCCTATAAACTTAATGACAGATTATAGATTCGAATACTATACTGGGTCGAATATTCAAAAACATAGAAAAGAATGTGAAAAGCTAGTTAAAGACCTCAGAGATTATAAATACATTGGAGAGATGTTTTCGAATGCGAATTATCTTGTAATGTGTTATGACACAAATGATAATCTAGCAGGATTCGGAGTAGCATATAAACACTCTGCACATGGTAATGAATTCGGTGTTTATCTTGAAGATAGTTATTTCGATGATGATATAGAGAAAGAGGAAATTACTAAATTTCTTATCTACTCATATAGAGATAAAATGTATAATAGGGATTTACAGAAACAGATTCTTTCTAAGAAAGGAAGAGTTGTTCCAGTATACTCTCTCAACAGAGATAAGGTACTAATTAAGAATCTTAAAACTTCCATTGTTCAAGATGGTAACTATCTTGACAGAATAACTGCATTGAATCTGGTAGGAAAATCATGTGATTATACTGATAGATTTCCAGTAATCTATGTAGATATGAGTGCGAAAGATAAAAAGGAAGAGAAACCTAAAATTCCAGATAGAGAAGTTAACTCTGAAGGATTTAGATTTGGTGATAGAGCTTTCTTTTTTGGAAATGAAATCTTTACTGAAGATGCAATTGATAATAAGCTACGGTCATATATGTATGATGAAAGAATTAGAACTCAAAAAGAATTGTTCGATGTATATAAAATCGTAAAGAGTCAATGTCCTACTATCAAGTATACAAAGGTGAACATTTCTGATTATAAAGGTTTAAATTTATTCTTTGATATATCTTACTACAACAGACTATTCATTGAGAATAATACGAAGATGGGTGAACAAGGCCTAAAGTTATACTCAGAAACATTAAGACGTTTTCTTAACAATTCTTCTATTGATAAAGAATACAAGGTTAAATCAATTTTTATCCCTGTATTAGACTACTATAGTGAAGACACTGATATAGTTGATTATACAAAAACAATGAATCCTGTAAGCCTCATAGTACGTCTAATTAAGAAGAACGACTTCACTCAATTAAAAAAGATATTTGGTGATAGTAACATTTTTTTCTTTGGTTTAAATTCATACTTCAAGATCAATTTCTCTACATTTAAAAAGACAGATTTGCAAAGATTCACTTCTAATATCAATAATATTTTTAACAAGATTATACCTCAAGATGATGACATGGCAAAGGATTCTCCAAATGCAATTGTAAATGATATTGTAGAAAAAATAGAGACTTCTAAGAGAGTTGAATTGTATGGTGCAGTTGGTAAAGCTTCTAAGGAGGCTAAAAAGGTTTCCACTAAAGATAAAAACGATATTCCGAAGACTGAGAAAGAAGTTTCAAAAGAAGTTACAGAAAAGAAAAAAGAAGAACTTGTAGAAAATATCAAGACTGCTGCAGAGAATTCATCTTCAACAGAAGAAGCATTAGATAAACTAGATAACGATTATATTGCTAATCTTATCAAAGATATTTCTGATGAAGAATCTTCTGAAATAAAAGCATCTGCTACTCGTAAAGCAAGAATCAATTCTCTTAGTGATGATATTAAAAAGAAGAAGGTTAAGGGTGAATCTGTTAAAGATATGCTAGAATCATCTGAAGATGTTGGTGATGAACCATTACAGGTATCATCTGTTCATATCAACAGTATTAACAATGACCAATGGGATAATCTACAATATATCAATTTCAATGAGGAATATAATGTAGATGAAGATATTATGGCTGTATTAAACTTCTTCTCAACTAGAACAGTTCCAGTTGCAATTAGAAATGTAGAAGTTGAAGATACAACTACATCCGAAGATTTAAAAGAAACATGGACTGTTCAATGTGAAGATATCGGAGGTACTAGATTCCAATTAAAATTTGATATTCCATTGTTAAAGAATAATAGATTCATGCGTTTGAAAGGTAATGATAAGACAATCAATGCTCAGTTGATGAATCTACCAATCATTAAAACAGAATTCAGTACTGCTCAAATTACGACAAACTATAACAAAATCTTCTTCTATATATTTGGTAGTGCAGTTGGTAAATCTAATGTAATCTCTGGTAAGATTGTAAAAGCAATGAATGGTTATAGTGGTAAGTCTATTACTTCAATGTCTGGTAATAATACAATTACAGCAATGAAATACGAAATTCCACTAGACTATATGGACTTGGGTAAGTCTTATTCATATATCAAATATAAGAATACTACTTTCTATTTTGATCAAGATGATATTAGAGATAAGTATCCTGATAAGATTGACTTGTCAAAAGGACTTCCAATTGGATATGATGCCGGAGAAAAGAAAATCATTTATAGCAATGGTGAAAGATTTTGTTCAGCTATTATTGCTGAAGTATTATGTCAAGATTCTGAATTTGCTAAGTTATATGATGAAGCAAAACCTTCTGTAAAATATGCATATTCTCAAGCATCTATTCTTAATACAAAAATTCCAGTAGTCGTTATTTGTGCATATTGTGAAGGACTTATTAAGACACTTAATAAAGCTGCTATTTCATATGAAATCCTAGATAAACGTCCTAGAGTCGATTATACAACACATGATATCATTAAATTTAATGATGCTTATATTGTATATAAGATTGATTACAATTCTTCTATCCTTATGAATGGATTAAAAGAATGTAACACAGAAGACTATTCAATTAAAGATGTAAACTCTAAAACAATGTGGACTGAAATGTTAGATAACTTTGGTGGTAGAATCAAAGCTGATGGTCTTGACAACTTCTATGATTTAATGTTTGACCCTATCAGTAAACGTATTTGTAAGATGTATGACTTACCAGATGAATTCTGTGAAGGATTAATTTATTCATCTAATCTATTGTCTGATACAAAGTTTAATAAACACACTGATATCTCTGGTAATAGATTTAGAACAAATGAAATCATTGCAGGGTATGCTTATAAAGTTTTATCAAAGTCATATGCAGATTACAGAACAAAATTAAAGAAAACTGGTAAAGCTACAATGACTGTAAAACAATCAGCAATTATCGATGCAATTATGGCTGATAGTACAGCGTCTGATGCATCTACAATTAATGATTTGTGGTATGCTGAAGCAAATAATACAGTATCATTTAAAGGATTATCCGGTCTTAATAGTGACCGTTCTTACTCACTTGAAAAACGTACTTATGATGAATCTATGACAAATGTAATTGGTATGTCTACTGGTTTCGCAGGTACTGTTGGTGTAACTCGTGTTGTAACAACAAATGCAAATATCAATAGTAAACGTGGATATATTTCTGATGCTTCTAATGATAAGAGCAAAATGAATGATGTAAATACAATGACAACAGCAGAAAATTTGACACCAATGTGTACAACCCATGATGACCCATTCCGTTTGGCAATGTCATATGTACAGAGAACAAAGCATGATATGAGAGTTGCGGGTGGTGACCCGTTGTTAATCACAAATGGTATGGATGATGCTCTTACATCATTTACACCAGATGTATTCTCATTTAATGCAAAAGATGATGGTACTGTTATAGAACGAAATGAAGACCATATTACAATTCAATATAAAGATGGATCAATTGATTTTGTAGATTTGAATAATAAGGTGTATAAAAACTCCGATGGCGGTTTCTATACTTCAATCAAATTAATAGCAGATAAAGGCTTAGGAACAAAAGTTAAGAAAGGACAGTTAATTGCCTATGATCCTATGTCTTATACAGTGAATTGTGGTTATGATAATAGTGCTACTTATAATCAAGGTACTCTAGCAAAGATTGCAATTATTACTTCTGATAAAGGATTCGAAGACTCTTGTGTTGTTTCTAGTTATATTTCAGACGCTTTGTCTTCAAACGTAATTATGGAAGTTCCGGTAACCTTATCTAAGAATACGAATGTATTTAACATGATTAAAGTTGGAGATTCTGTTCAAGAAGGTGACCCATTGTTAATCATTCAAAATACATTCGAAGATAATGATGTAAACGTATTATTAAAGAATCTTGTAGATGATGAGGATACTGTAACTTCTCTTGGTCGTATTCCAATTAAATCTCCTAATACTGGTGTTATCGAAGATATCAAAATCTATCGAACTTGTGAACTAGATGAGATGTCACCATCATTAAAGAAAATTGTATCTGAATACGAAAGAAAAAATAATGCTCGTGCTAAACAAGTTGCTAAATACAATGAAAACTTAGCAAAACAATATACTTGTCAAAAGCTACCTCAAGAAGGGAAACTAAAAAATATAGAAGATGGTGTGCTAATCGAAATCTTTGTATCATATAAAGATGACTTCTCTGTTGGTGATAAGTTAATCTTCTTAGGTGCACAAAAAGGTGTAGCAAAAGAAGTAATAGCAGAAGGTCAAGAACCAAGGTCTTCATATAGACCAGAAGAACCAATTGATGCAATTGCTTCTATGGTATCATTTGATAAACGTATGTGTTGTGCTCCATTACAATATACAATGGCTGGTAAAGGATTAGTAGAACTTGACCGTCAGGTTAAAGATATTATGGGAATCAAACAAGATTATACAATACGTCATAAATTTTAAAAAAATAAAGGGCTTGGAATTATCCAAGCCCCTATTTTTTTCTACTGTTAATAAAGTTGATATTTAAGAATTTCTTGCTGCTATGAATTTATTATATTCATCGATGAATTCTTCTACAGTTTTACCTTCATAGGAAAGGATTATATCATTCCTATCCTTAATTTCAACTTCAATTCTATTATTATCGAAATTGTCTAATTCAATCAAGCAATTCTTAATTACAAAATCAGTTTCACCCAAATGGTTTGTACAATGAGATTTAAAAGTCTCCTGCATTTCTTTTGTCAGATCTTTCAATCTGATTTCTCCAGCAATATACAAAATCTTATCGTAATTTCTGTTATCAACGAATATAATTTTTGTCATTACCTCATCTTCTTCAAATGTATTACTCTTTGTCAGAATTTCAACTTTGGAACGAAGCTTCGCATTTTCTTTTGATAGTTCCTCGTTCTTGCATGCCAATTCTATTAGTTTTTTGTTTAAGAGATTTACGATGTCAGTTTGGTCTGACAGAATTCTGCTCAGATTTAAAGCAGTTTCTTTCCAAGTTGTGACATCTGTCAACAAATTATTAGCAGCTGTGGTGGTTGCAGATGCGATTGTGTTGTTAATGTTTGTATTCATGTTCATAATTGTATCCTTTTCCTTTACCCTGGAACGTAGAGTTTCTACGTCTGATGCTTGAGGTTTCAGGTTTGCATCAACCTGTATTTGATATAGAGTATATTGCTATCTCTATTCACTATAATTATATACAAGTGAATATACATTTGTAAAAAGAAAACTCTACAGAAATTAATCTGTAGAGTAAAGATAAAGAATATAGGAGATTATTAAATTAGAGACAGTGGTGGGCCATGCAAGAATCGAACTCGCAACCAACCGGTTATGAGCCGGTAGCTCTGACCATTTGAGCTAATGGCCCATAATCCAGAGTAATATGAACTCTGGATTATATCAAATTTGAAGGTAGTAAAATACAAGCATACTTCAGAGTATGCTCATGGTGCTACTGGCGGGACTTGAACCCGCACTCAATTAAGAAAGGGATTTTCGTACTACTATAGTTTTCACTACCTACAATTTAATAAATTGTAGTTTAGTAGTCTGGAATCAATCTTCATCTGTTCTAGATGGTGGATGTATATTCTCTACACACATAACAATTACTTGTTATTTGGCACGGTATTACCATTGGGGGAGGATTCACCGTTTAGTCCACATTCAGCCAAGGGATCCCTCCCAAGCTGCTCCTGTCTACCATAATAACTACTACATTTTCTAGAGCAAGAAATAATTCTGTTTTTACCTCTTCGTAAATCAGCATAATATAAACGTTGTCTTTCGGAAGTCCAAATAAATGTTTTATGACAAATTTCACAAACAGCAGGTTTATCGAAATACTTAGAAGAATGTAGTTTTTGATGAACTCCATGATTAATAATTTGAAGGTTATTGATATTATTGTTATCAGTATCTTCATCTACATGATGTACATCTTCATATGGCTCTAATGGTCTACCCAAACTCTCTTCCATTAAAATTCGAGGATAAGAAATTACCTTAGGTTTATTATATTCATCTCTACAATATGCTCTAATTCTTCCATCTTTGCATTTGTATATACTAATAACTTTAAGCAAAATCAAATCACCTCTTATAGAATTTTTGTTAAAGTCCCTCGTGTATGCCTATTTCACCACAGTAGCATAGAGTTTGGTGCGGATGACAGGACTCGAACCTGCATGCTATAAAGCAATAGTTCCTAAGACTATCGTGTATACCTGGTTTCACCACATCCGCACGATTTATTTCTAAATTACTTTTATGTTAATCAAATTGTAAAAGATTAACTTCTACAAAAAAATAAAAATCGAAAAAGCTGGAATTGGGGATTTTTGCACAATCCCCTAATATATATTAGGGGATTGTGCATTTTTCCCCATGATTTCGGTTTTATCTATATCAAGATTCCAGCTTTTCTTCAGATTTCAAAATAACTTAGTCTAAAAGATTTACATTTAATATAAGCCGAGTTATTGTTTCAACCATATATCTAAATTTTTCTTTTAGTTCGTTTTCAGAAAGTTCTGTATACTCTTTTGTTGTTCTAGTAGGAAAACGGATATCATTATATTCATCTACTTGTACTTGATATAAAAATAATTTCGGTAGAATGTTGCAAACACGTTTCTTATTTTCATCATCCCACCATTCTTTTTTACATATTTCCGCATAGTAACGATAAAGATCAGTATTTGATTCATATGATTTAATTGACTTGAATAATCCTATATCATGTTTTGTCAACTCAAATCTACATTCATTAAAATCTCTTGATTCAGGTAGAACTATATGGATGTAATGTTCAAATAAAACATTACATTTCGTACAAAGATCCTTCAAAGCTTTTCGCTTCTCATCTGTTAAATCACTGCATTTGAATCTTATATAGAATCCTTCAAAGCAATCCTCCAGATGTCCTGAACAGGAAAATGAAGTTGGAAATCCTTTTTGATTAAAAGCTTCTACTAGTTGACAAATATAAGAGTCAACTAAAACCTTCTCTCCTTTAACAGTTGTTTCCAACTGTATCTTAGTAATATCCATTTTACTATTTTCTTCATAGTATTCTCTCAGACGTTGAACTTTAGGATCATTAATACCAAAGCTTGGTGTTAGCATGATTTGATTATAGAGCTTCCACCAAATGTAAGGATAGATAAACCCATCGTTCGAAAAGATATTCTTGTTCATTTTAAATTCCTCCAATAAATTAAAATTTTAGATAAAGCAATTGGATTCTTCTTTATCATTATTATTATATATAACACAAGGAGACATTGTTCGATAGAACATGTACTTGTCCTTGTAAGGGTCATAGTGTTTATGTGTTATTATGCCTGTCAAAGCATCATATGTAACTTCAGATAATAGTCTTCCACTCTTATTATATTCTTTATATGTAGTAAGATGAGTTGGTAAAAATATACTTTCTACAGTCATACCGGTATTTGTATACTTGATACTCTCTTCATATATTGTATCTAGAACTTCTTTTCGATAGTAGATTCTGCGATTTTCTTTATCATATTTGTAAAAATGACGCACTGTCGCTCCTTCCAGACCTACCGATTCTGAATATACAACATTCCCATTCCTATCATACCTACTAAAATCTTTCATAATCTTAACTCCTTTTAATAAAACTTTTTTAATTTAAATCTAAAAAACATTAATAAACTTAAGATAACCAACCTGAAAGGTTGGTTGTTCAGTCCTGTCGGTCTTCCAGTTCTCTATTTCCCGAGGATGTTTTATATAAACGTTGCCCCGTTTGTAAATAATTATTCAAGGTTTATAAATCACTATATCAAAAACTTCTAAATAATAATTTAAAGGAGGTACAATATATGAATTATATTCAAGGTCAAAAGACATTCTTTATTGAAGGAGGGGATAATGTAGGTAAAACTACTACTATCAAAGAAATCAATAGAATTCTATCGTCAGATAAATCTATTAAAGAAATTATTACTACAGCATATAAAGATTTGGAATTCTATAAATACCCATCATCAGAAATGACAAAATTTATGGATGCTTATATGAAGTTATTAAACATCGTCAATACAGAAATGACAAGACTTGTAAGTGAATCATTTAATTTTGGTAATACAAGCATTCAACTTATAGAGCTAGCTATGCATTATCTAATTAGAGATATGGAAACTACGTTATCAAGTCCTTACAGTAGCAAAATAAATATTTGTGATAGAGGTGTCTTATCGACATACTTATATCAATTCTTAAGCTATGCTAAGCTAAAGTATGATATTAATAATACTAAGACACAGAATGAAACTATTCTTCTCAAACTATTTGTCAACGAAGTTCTAAACAAAGTCGTTCCAATTGAACATAGATTCAATACAGATATCAATGTTATTATTCTATATAATAACTCTGATAGTAAACTTAATATTGATGAATCTGAAACGATTGAATATAAGAAGAATTTTGATCATAATCAAACACTTCAAGATAATATTAATCGTTCACTTAATAACATTATATTTGATATAACTGAAAGTGAAACTATTAAACTTAAGCCTTTTAAAATCTATGATATTACATTTTATCGAATTAATATTTTCAAATATATCAAAGAAGCAAATACTCCTAGATATGTACCTATAAGAAAAACTGATAGTCAACTCGCAGATGAAATTATAAAAATTATAATTGATTCTATCTATAGATATTAAGGAGGATAAAAATGAAGAGTGAAATTATCTATAAGAATGACCATGTAAGTAATATCTATGGTGCTTGTACTTGTTGTTATAACAACATCAAAGATATCTCTTATCTTGAAAAAGAAAACTACATTGCAAAGAGAGTAAATGCAGGTCACGACTCTATTCTAGAACATGGTAAACTTGCAATCAAGATTACTGACATTACAAATCTTGAAGAGATTATTGAATTAACTACATCAGAATTCTCCAGATATCTTGAATTCTATACTGAGAACTATTATAAGACTAAGTCTAAACTGTTCAAGAAGAATGAACTAGCGTACAACCTTATTATCAACGGAAATATGCGTTCATATAAGTACTTCCTACATAATATCTCAAGCTACGATGTAATGAGTAATCAATTAATTCGTTCAATCTGTTATTTACTGTCTGATAATACAGTAAAGGAATTATATGGTAAAGATTTTACAATTGATGATATTGAATTACCATTTACAAAGGTTGAAAACTTCTTCAATGAAAAATTAGAAGATGGATTTGATGCAGATGAGAAATCAGATTCAGACATGCATTACACAAATATCTCTAGAGATAACATTGTGAATGTACCAGTCGCTGATAATAAAGTAAACAAGACTGTAGATATTGGTATTGATTTGAATATGTTTAAGAAACTTTACAAAGATGAAAAAGTGAAATTCGACCTTATTCCATATATCATTCCTGTAACTATAGTATTTAAAAACGTGTCTAGAACGGCAACTCATCAAATTGTAAGACATAGAAATGCAATCACTCAAGAATCTCAAAGATATGTAGATTCTTCAAATGCATCCTTCACTATTCCAATGCAAGGATACGCACCCAAAGAAGAATACGGTATTAAGTTATGCGACGCATTTAAATACTATACACTAGATGAATTGGCAAATGAATTAATTTCTGTATACTCTCAACTTCTTGCAGATGATAAATCAATCAAGAAAGAAGAAGCAAGAGGATATTTACCTGCTAATGTAAACTGTAGAAAACTATATATGACTTTCTCATTGTTTTCCTTATCTCAGTTTATCAAATTAAGAACTGACCCTCATGCTCAATATGAAATCAGACAGTATGCAATCACAATCAGAGATACTTTGGGTAATATGATTAATGATGAATTCTATTCCAATCAAGAAGAAATCGGAACTGACCCAATCGCTGAATATATCAAAGGTCTACTTGGTATTTCAAAAGATGTATAAATATAAAATAAAAAGTTCATAACTATATAGTAAAGATAAATGTTGGTTCGTCGTTTATCTTTTGTTGTTCATTTTTTCATAACTCCGATTTAATAACACATTCCTTTGGTCACATCTGTAATGGATGTGACCAAAACTTTGCTGTTTAACTTTATAATAATATTCTATGAAAGGAGATAGTTCTATGCTTGAAACTTATAAAAACATACTGGCTAATAAGTTTATGAGAGATACAAACTATATCATTATTAAAGACACCGATGATATAGAAGAATTACAACGTGAATGGGATTTATTCCAAACTCAAATGACAAAAAAACAACAAGAGAAAAGTGACGAACGTTCTATAGAAATTTGGAGAATGACAAATCAAGAACATTATGAAACTCTTAGAGATTCTTTAATAGATGAATTTGAACAAACGCATTCAGTTAATGATGATACACTAGAACAACAAAATGATTATGAAGAAGAAGAGGAAAAACCTGAAGAAGATGATACTCCTGAAAACCTAGTTAATACCAGTCTGGATAATTTAGAAATCCCAGATGATGAAAATGATATTACAGAACCTATGAAAGAAGATGTATCAAACACTCAAAAAGATAATATAGCGGATCAATTTGAAATTGATACAGGTATTAATATTATATCTACAATTCATGGAAAAGATACCGATGAAATGCTTGATAGTCTTGAAAAACAATTTACAGAATATAATTCCCAATCAAAAGATCATAAGCTTCGCTCAGATGACGAATCAATTGCAATCTATAATAAAACAAATGTAGATCGATATAATGATATAAAAGGATTTTTATTAAAAAGTAGACAGATAGAAAATTCAGAGAGAGTAACTTCTACTGATGGAAAAACTTTAAAAGCAGACACAACTCATTATTTTGGAGAATTCGTGTCCCAAGTCTACCAGAACATGCAAGCTGTGAATGAAGCAGAATCGCTCAAATCAAAGCAACACAGAAGGTTTAATGATTGTCCTTACTTTACTCCTTCAGAGATGATAGATATGGGTGTCTATACAAATGGTAATTTTTATTCACCCTTTGCAGATAATGATGGACTTATTACAGGTGTACGAATTCCATTATGGTTTGATTCTTACAAGAATATGTGCATGGATCATATATTCGAAGATTATAGAAGTGATTGGATTGATACACTAGATAAACTGTATTCTGATTTTGAGGATATTAAGGCTTCTGGGAATGAAGAAAAGATCCTAGCAAGAAAACAATCAATACTAGATTTAGGATGGAATCCAGAGATTGCTTTTAACAGAAAGAATCGTTTAAAAGCATCCAAACGAGTATCTGATATATTAGATAAAACTATTCCGAAAGATGTCTTTATTAATTTGGATGATATTCCTGAAAGTGATGATGAAATATTAAGCGAATCTGTAAGCAAAAGTACCCATAAACCTGTATTTCTAATCTTCACCCAAGGATCAACACCAATTGTATCTCAAGGAATTAAATTATTTACTGGTAGTGAATATTCTCATGCTAGTATTTCATTTGATCCTGAATTGAATGAAGTGTATAGTTTTAATATCAGAGAAAAATCTGGATTCATTCGCGAAAATCTAAGTTCCTTTGGAGAAAATGTTATATCAGTAATGACATTCTTTGCTCCAAATAAGATTGTTCAACAATTGAAAGATAAGGTAAAAGACTTTGAAGATAATAAAACTACATTTGACTTAAGAATCTTTCTTAATAAGATTCTTCATATAGACCATAAAGTAAGCAAAAATGAATATCATCAAGTTTGCTCTACTTTCGTAGATACTGTATTAAAATCTGGTAGTATTAATCTTACAGGAGATATTAATATTCCAGACCCTGGTCAGTTATACGATCATGCCAAGTCAATGCCAAATAAAATCATTGAAGTGTTTAATGACAAAGCTCCAAAGTATGACGGTAAAAAGACAAAACGAAAACTGACTACATTATTAAAATCTTCTGATATTGAAGGAATTGAAGAAAGTTACAAAAATGATTCGATTCAATCACAAGTTGATTCAATAATCAATGATACCATTACTTATTTAAAACACTATACATCAACGCCTCAATATAAATCCAAATATAGTAAATATAGATTCTTTAAACTTATTAATATTCATAAAGTAGAATATGGAACATACGGTGGTATTATGGTAGTTAATGATTCCCCTTATCAAAATTCTTCAGAATTATATGATATAGATTATGATTCTGATAAAATCGATAAAAATGCAATAGATTGGTATAATGATCTTTTAAAAAAAGGAAAAAGTTATGCTAAATCAAAATGTAATGATTCTTTATTACGAAAAATTGATATCGATAGTGGGGATGGTGATGAAGGCGTTATATATTTTAATAAGAAGAAAAATTTATCATTATATGATAAGATGCCTAAACATCATAAAAATGAAAATGTACCATCGGATAATCCTTATAAAAATTTAAAAACGTCGGAACAAATAGCATTAGGTGTAGGTATGGGTATTGGTGATGTTATAAGTAAAGCACTTTTTAAAGAATCAACATCTATTCTTAATGAAGCTTGTAAAGATATAAAAAGTGCTAGAGAATTTGTATCTAAAGTTGGTGAATTGGCTAAAAAATATGATGCTAATTATTTTATAGTAACTGATGGAGCATCTGGAATACATAATAATGGAAATCCTGCTGTTAAAAATGCTAGAGATTCACAAATAAAATGGGAAAAAAAACATGGATTTGACCCAGATGAAGATTGGTCTAAAAAATCTATAAAAGAATCATCTTTTATTAATGATAAAGGACAGACTGTTCCTAAAAAATGTCCAGAATGTGGTTCTGATGTTGGAGTATTTATAGAAGGTGAACCAATTTATAGATGTACGAATAAAGAATGTAAAAAATATTTTGGTGTTGTAAAACCTCCAACACATAAATCTATAAGAGAACAAACTTCTATTTTTAATGAAGTAAAACAATTTCCTATAGAATTTGATAAGGAAGGAAATCTTATTATATATAAAGCTCGTACTGGAACATTAGCATTTGGAGATGAAATTGATGATTCTGTACAGTTATTAGAATCGTACAGAAATCAATCGAATATTGAAGGGATGAAATATGAAATTGCAAAGTTATGGTATATTAATGATTGTATAGAAAAGAAGTTAAAGAAACGACTTAGTAATGACCAATATAAAGAACTGATTGATAATCGGTCTGTATGTTTAAATTCATTTAAGTATAACTTAGAATATATCATGAAGTATGAAAAAGGATTTAACTTCTCAGACTACTACAATTCAACACCATTCTCTGATAATTCAGTTAAAATAACTTCTAGTACAATCGATTATACAATCAAAACGATTAAAGGAATCTTATAAAGTATCACGGATGGCTAATTGTCATCCGTGTTATTTTTGTAATATAATACTTCGCAAACATTCCTATAAATACCCAATAAGGAGGTTGATGAATAAATGCTTACAGCAAACAAGATTTTAAAAGAATTGGATAACAAGAACATTACAATCGAACCATTTGATATCAAATGTTTAAATCCTAATTCTTATAATGTACACTTATCTAATATACTTAAAGAATACGATAATAGACATGTTCTTGATGTAAAACAAGATAATAGTAGATTCTGTATTACCACTATTATTCCTAAGGAAGGATATGTTTTAAAACCAGGCATTCTTTATATTGGTTCTACAGTAGAAACTATTGCATCCGATAAATTTATCTCTGCAATTGATGGAAGAAGTTCTATTGGTAGACTTGGAATGCAGGTTCATCTTACAGCAGGATTTGGTGATATTGGTTTCAATGGAACTTATACACTAGAGATTACTGTAGTGCAACCTGTTAGAATCTATCCAAATCTTGAGATTGCACAAGTGTATTTTGAGAAGCCAGATGGCAAAGTAGATTTCTTATATAAAGGTAGATATCAAGGACAACAAGAACCAACTGAATCTAAATTCTATTCGAATTCTAATGATATTAAAGGATATCATTATAGTAAGTAAGGAGAATGTGTTATGAAAATGAACAAATTGGAACTGGGTACAAAATTTTATATTTTTGAATCTGAAGATGAATATAGAATTTTATATTTGGTAAAGAAGAACGAACACGATGGAATCTTCATGGATGAAGAAACCTTCGAAACTAAAACAATCGACGAGAATCAGCTTGGTGTAGATTATACGTTGATGCTTGATTCTAAAAACTTTTTCTTTGCTAGGTTCAAACATTGTTTTGATAAGAAACTAGCATTATGGTATAGTAATAACAATATTATTACTTTCGCCAAAGAAGACCCAAACTTTAAAATGTTTGATTTAGATTGTTGTGTCAGAATAACTTTGTATAAGTATATGAAGAAATCAGTTTTAAACCATCTTATTAACAATATTATTAAACTTAACCATTCCGATGTTACAGTAGATGATTCTGATATTAATACTATTTGGAATGAGTATTTTATTAATTATCTTAACAATGATACAATTGTTGTTGATTATAATCCATATCTTGAAGAAGTAGATATGGATAAGGTAGCTGAAGAAAAAGCTCAAATTCCAGATAGTATTATTGATGACGCAGAAAAGTTATTAAATACTTTCATCGCATATTATCAAGTATATGAGTATGATAATAGTATTGACTTAGACAAAATAAATATGCATTATTATATGGTATATCAGAATGACACATATTATCTTGTATTGTATGGCATTGATAAAGTCCGCCAAGCTGCATATGATGCAGAAGTCATAAGAATCAATTCTGATGTAGCAGCGTTTATGCTTAAGTAAACTAACTATTATTTGTATACAATAATAGTGATAAGCAGAGACAATCTGCTATCAAATATAAATTATATAGGAGGAAATTATCATGAGTAATTTCAACAACAACCAGAAGAAATACGCAAACGTGGCAGACTGCCCAGAGCTGGCAGCAATCAAGGCTTTGAATGAAAGTCTTATCGGCAACCATAATTATAATCTTGGTGAAGCTGATGAAGAAACTGAAAAGCTGAATCTGAAGGAATTGTCTATTCCAGCTGAAGACATCATTCTCAAGGAATCTTATTCTGAAGACTTTTTGATTGAACAGTCTGAATTGGAGAATTCTGTATTTGGTGTATTCAGTGAAATCTTCGCAGATATCTTTTCTGTAAAGCTGATGTTCACATTGGAAAAGGGTTATTATTTCATGTGCTCTTTCCGTTATATGACAGAAGAACAGTTCAAGCAGAAGCAGGCAGATTGTCAAGATACTATGGTACGTTGCATCAATAGTTCTGTAGAACCGGATGCAGCTACAAAGACATCTGTTGCAGCAAACATTATGATGTTGGTTCAGCATCAGACAACTAATGCATATGACGCAACAAAGTATGCAAAGGTAACTAAGGAAGCTAAGGAACTCCTTACAAATCTTTTGTATTTCAGTAAGCAGAATCAGAAGAAGAAGTGGATCAAAGGTGAAAACTATTTGATTACAAATCAGACTGGTTCGAGTTTTGATGGTAGAACTTATTCTAACATCATTGGTAGTGTTTATCTTGATGCAAAGAAGGTAATTGCTATGCTCGGTTCTCCAGCAGGAGAATCTAAGAAGTATGAATATAACATCATTCCGATTACGTCGAATGTTACGAATACGAATGCTATGATTAAGATTGAGAAGATCAATACTAAGACCAAGAATTATATTCGTAACAAGTATGGAGTAATGTTTGGTTAATTACTGAATTCATAAGATATGCACGCAAGAGACACATGTGGGATTTTTCCACATGTGTCTTTTTTTATATTAAGGAGGAAAACAAAATGGCTTTTTCATATACAATTGTAGAAAACATCGACCATACTTTTGAAGAGAAAGGAAACCTCTTCGGAGCAGTTAGAAAAATCAGATGGGGTGATAATCCTACTGAGAGACTTGAGGTTAGAAAATGGATTTCTAATCCAGATGGTACAGAAACCTGTAATAAAGGTTATACTTTTATGACAGAAGATGGACCTTCTGAACTGACAAAAACACTTCTTGGAATGGGCTATGGTAATACAAAAGAAGTACTTGACATTCTTCAAGAAAGAAATGATTTTAGAAAATCTCTGAATTCAGTTCTTGGTAAGGGTGATGAATTATTCGATGAATCAACTGGAACTCTTGAAGATGATTACTATGATCCAAAGAGTTTGATTGGTGATTAAGATGGACAAAGCACTTTATGGTATCTTTGATTCTATAAGCAATAAACGATATAACGATGCTATTCCAAATTATGATAATGATGATGGAGTAGACATTGTTGAATGTACACAAGAATGTAAAGATTGTTCTTATAAGGATTGTGTACAAGATAGATGTTTATTTGAAACTTGTATGAAGAAAATAACACCATTCTCAATTCCATTTCATACAACGTTTTACACAAAATGTAAAATTTGTGATAAAGAGATAGAAGTGATCTTTAAAGAAGGACAGCATCCATTTAATGATATGCCAGTACTTTGTGAAGATTGTCTTAACAAGTTAAAGAAACTGATTATGGGTGATGAAAATTGAACAAAGCTTTAATGTTCCAAAAATTTGTTAAGTATAATATACTTGACCAATTTGTTAACGGCCATTCTGGTAGTGTTTTAAAACGAACTCCTATTGATATCTTCATTGATATTCAATCAGTGTATAAAAGAATCCTATCAGAAACATTATTAATAAATGATGTCAAAGTGTTATCTGTGAATATATTAAATCTTGCAGGTCACTATAGACATTTTTTTAAATCAAGGTATAACGTAAATACAAGAATCTATATTGTAAATGCGTTTGCCGCAAGTGAGAATATATTTGAACAGTTGAATGCTATGAATAGCGATATGTTTACAATCGTTAAAAAGATAGCACCATACTTTCCAGAGGTTTATTATATTGAGAGGTCAAATCATTATAGTAAAGCTTCATCAGTGATATTTAGTCTAATCAAGAGTGAATCAATTCCGATGAATCATTCTTCTTTAGTAATATCCAATGATGTGTATTCTTACCAAATCCCAGCATTTATTCCATCTTCATTTGTCATTCGACCAAGTATCAATACGAAATTCATTACATTTACTAATGTAATTGATATGATGTATCCGAGAAAAGGTTCTACTGTAACCTCAGATCTTAATCCTGGTTTATTACCATTGATCATGGCACATCACAAGTGTTTAGATCTCGGTATGACCATGATTGATAATTTCAAGAATACAATCAAACTGATAAGAGAGATGATCAGTAAAGGACAAATCCTTAATGGTTATAACTCTCCAGTAGTATTGAAGTTAATAGAGTCTGAAGATATATTCAAGAGAATTTGTATTTGTGATCTTATATTCAACACTACGATGTATGAAAACTCATATGAAGCTCTTGTTAATAATTGGACTGTGCACAAACAGTGTGATTATAACAGCTTAGCGAATATATTGGATAAGGCTTTTAATGTAGATGAAGAGAACATTCTTAACTACCTATTCTTACTTGAAGTTGATGGATAAATCATAATACAGCAGTCTATGGAAAGAGATGCAGATAGCTTGACGCTATCTGTGTTTCTTTTTTGTTTTGTAACTTTTTTATAAAGAAAGGGGAGATTATAATGGCAAAAAAGGGAGAACAATATAATTATAAAGTTGTAATGAAATACATTGATTCTACAAATACTGAAGTTGTGATAGATTCTGATCAATTACAGTATATTCTTATTGATAAAGATTTTGACAATACGAATATGCCTGTGATTACAATATTTGGTTCTATTGAAAAGAATATACTTGATGATATGATTAGACATGTTAATGACAATCTAGTCACACTAGGTATCTATAAATATGATAGTACAAATCAGATGGATAATATTACTGAAAAATACTTCAATGATAAATTCATATATATATTAAATGAAGACTTATCTAGAACGGATAAAATTGACAATCCAAATGGTATCGATTCTAAAACTGGTAATCGACAATATAGAGAAGTTACATTATTCTTAATACAACAAGATGCAATTAATAACAATCGAAATACGATTAATGGTGTATATCATAATGCTAGTATGAACTCATTAATTTTACAATCTACTAACTATTTAGGAAATATGCTATTAGAACCAATTCGATATGATACAAAGTATGACCAAGTAATCATTCCACCAATTGATTCAATTTCTCGGTATATAAAGTATCTGAATGATAATCTTGGGACATTTTATGATACTTCATATAGATTCTTTATTGATTTTGATACTACATATATTATATCATCATCAGGTAACCCAATACGTGCTCGTAATCAATATATTTATACAATTGTCTTAGATATAAAAGAAATTGATAAAGATGTTTCTGAAGAACCAGGTGCATATGTAGATTTAAGAGCAGGGAAATATACAATCGGAATTGATGCTTCGAAAGTAGAATATTCAAAGAACAATGTTTCGAATAAGATTGTAAATAAAGTTACCGTAATCAATTCTAAGGGAGATGTATTTGAACAGGATATAACTGATAATAAAGCTAACGTAACCAATACGATTAATCAAGTTATGAATGTATCAAACAATGACCAAAATACAATCAATCCAATCGTGTATAATATTGAATCTGCTAATGTAACGATTAGTATTGTAAAGAATGATTTAGATGCATCTTTGTTTACTCTTAATAAAGAATATATTATAAATGACCCTGTACATGAATCCTATTCTGGGAAGTATATACTATTACAATCTCAGCAGTTATTCATAAAACAGAATGGTGATTTTATAATGAGTACTGTATTAAAATTCAAAAAAGCAAATATTACTTCAGAATAAAAATCCAGAGCACATAAAAGTGCTCTGGATTTATTTTTATGGAGTATTCATCCAATCATCCATCCAATTTCCAGAATCATTATTATTAGAATTATTATTGTCGGTATTAGGGGAATCAGCAAACTGATCGATAGTGAAAGGGTCTACATTGGATGGTCACTGCCAGGAATTATCATTTGTTGTTTCAGTTTCTTCTGCAGGTTGACTTTCAGGTTCAGGTTTATTTTCCGGTGCAGGTTTATTTGGTGCAGGTTTATTTTCCGGTGTTTCTTCAGATTTATTAGAAAGTTTTTCTACATTTTCACCTGCATTCATATTAAGAACTCTAGTTCTAGTAGCTTTGTTCTCATCTAATTTTTCAGCACCAGGATTAGAAAGGTACCATTGAACGTGTGCTTTTATTAATGTAAAGAAATCAGAATTTGCATTTTGAAAAGCAGTAAATGCTTTTCTTACAATAGTAGATGCGACATTTGTCATTTCATTCAATACAACTTGTCTATTCCATATTTCATTTTCAAGTAATGTAGCAGCTTTTTTCTTAACTTCATCAGTTACATTACCTGTAGTCTGATTATTAGCATTAACATCTTTAGCAGTACCGTTTACTTTAGGTGCAGTTTGTTGATGAAGCTTATTATTTGCTTCGACAGCTTTTTTACTTTCAACTGAACCTGTGTTGTTCAAATTAGTTTTGGATTGTTTGCTAGTAGGTGATGAATCATTATTAGAAGACCCACTAGATGCATTTTTTAATTGCATTTCGTTTAAAAAACTATTATACCCAGACCAAAGATTTGCACTTTCATCACTAGCAGTTTCACCTTGTTGATTTGTGGGTTGTGTTGCTCCTTGGGCTGCATTTGTCTGAGATGCATTAGTTGTTCCTTCGGACGCTGCATCTTCAACCTTTTGAGCTGCTTGTTGTTCTTCTTGTTTTGCGTTTTGTTTTGTTTTTTCAGCACCACTATTGACAGCTTTTGTTACTTTATCTTGTTGTGTTTTTACATATGTTTCCATGGATTTATCAAGATCATCCATTTTTTTAGTAACGTTATTTACAATCTTTTGTAGTTTGTTTAAATAAGATTGTCCTGCATAAGAAACGTTTATAACTGTTTGGAAGTTGTTATCAATATATGTATCATCCCAAGATACTTCATCAATAGAACCGCTAAACCAAGCTGACATTGTAGCTGGCATATCAGCATTACCATTAGAGTCAGTCTGTTTATATGAGTCAAAATTTTTCAATGTTGACCAGTATTGTGATTTAGAGAACACTTCATAAACTTTATCTTTAGCTTTAGCATTATCGATTTTTTCTGGTACAGTTGCTTTTTCAATACTTTCTGCACTATCAAATACTTTTACATCGATATATGCAGATTTACCATCAATCTGACCTTGTTCTCCTCCTTGTGCTTTTTCATCAGCATAATTAGTCATATCCTGGAGCATACAAGCAGAATCTACATTATCTACCATGTCAAAGATTCTAGGAATACCTTTAAATCTATCTTTTACATCAGAAGCTTCACCGGCGTTCCATTTACATTTTGTAATAATGAAGTTATATTTATCAATATACTTCTTTTGTTCAGCGAATACACCAGATAATGCTGCAGAAAACTTAGTAAAGATTTTCTTAAAGAAATTTTTAATCTTATTAAAGAAATTCTTAACTTTATCAAAAAATGTACCTTCATTAAGAACAGTCATTTCATTGATTGCTTGTTTGTTGCCACTGGCTTTAATCAAACATTCATTAACATATCGTTCCATATCTCGATCTTGTTCATAGATTGCATTGAGAAATTCCATATTTCTCCATTGTCTATCTAATGAAGATTCTGTATCGAGAATTGTATTTTCAAAACAAAATTCCATTTATTTCACCTCCAATATTAATAATTATCTTTATTAGAACGTCCTACAATCTTGTTCAATGCTTTATATAGAATCTTCTTGTCTTGCTTAAAACAATCCTTAGCTGCTTCTAGTTTAGCAGTAAATGCTTGTGTATGAATTGTACACATTTCATTTACTTTCGCAGATTGTACCTTCATATAGTTATTCAGTTTATCAAAAGTAGATGAATCATAAACTTTTCTATTATTCATCGTACTTATATTACCTGTAATCATTGTTCCAATTTGATTAGCACCAAAAGTATTCGGCATTGCATCATAAATACCTAAAGTCATTTGCTTATCAGCCTTATTAAGCTTAACCAACTTATCTAGATATTTTTCTAATGCTTCATAATCTTTAATCATTTCTTTTTGAGTTTTTTCAATTGCCTTAACAGTATCTTTGTACTTATCAAAACGTCTATAAGCTTCTGTAACAAAACCACTATCAATCGTAATACTGGATGGTTCATTATCATCGTTTCTGAAAACTCTAAACAATTCTTCTGGAAATTCAGACGAATCAAACTTTTCATTACTTTTATTGATAACCAATCCTCTAAATTTATCATAGAAATCCTCAAGATTGTCTTGAAGATCAGTTAGTTTAGTATCTAACTTTGCATTTAATTTATCTGTTTGATTTCTTCTTTCAGATTCTGTTCCAGTAGACATATCTAGATTATTTTTATTGTTATCACTATCATACCAAGTGTCAAAATAATTTTGTCCTTGAGTTGTGCTAGTAAATGCAGACAAAGCATTTGCAGCAGGCATTGTTGAATCTTCGATATATGTAAATTCATATCCCTTGAATTCAAACTCATCATTATAACCAAACTTCGATAACAGTTTGTGATGTTTCTTGATATACTTTTCATTAGAGAACAGAGAGTTCATTTTAAGAACGAATTGCTTAAATATCTTCTTAATCCATTCGATAAATTTATGAATGATTTCTTTAATCTTATCAAAGAATCCACTAAAGGATTCTGTGATAATTTCATCATCTCCATAAGAACCAAGTACATTCTCATAGAATGTCTTTTCAGCATCGATATAATTTTGTCTCATATCCAGAATAAAGTTATATCCTTCTTGAACAAAAGAGAAGTTCTTAACACTATCATCAAGACATTGCATATGATCAAAATTAATCATATCTGCTGGAGAAGATGTACCATCTGTAGATTCATTCAAAAGAATATTATCTAAAGAGAATAATGACATTTAATTACCTCCTTTATAGAATAAAGGCTGGGACACCCAATGGTATCCCAGCCCTGATTTATAATCATCTGATATAATCAGAACTTCTGATTTTATACAAGCTTTACAGAGCTAATGAAGTCATAACCACCATCATAGCTACGATCATTATCATAACTGTAATCATAAGATTCAGTCATCTTCTTAGAAAGATTGATAACCTTAACAGCGATTTCCTTAGCTTGAGTACAAGCATCCTTTGTTGCAGTCATCCATGCAGCAAATGCTTCTGTAATACATTCGGATACACCACTATAGATTGATTGATAAAGAGAAGAAAGTTGAATAATAAGTTCATTTCCATTAATTTCAGTACCTTTATCTTTTTCTTTGAATAAATCTTTATTCTTTTTGATAAGATCGTTTTCTTCTTTATCCATTTTCTTAATAAGACTATCGTAACCTTTAGTAATTTTTCTTTCAGAAGCAGAAATATCATTTGTAATCTTCTTATAATCTTTCAAGAAATTCATCATACCCGAAATACTACCATAACAGTTTTCAATATCCTTCTTTTCTAAAGTATCTTTAGAATCTTCATCATTTCTGAAAACTTTAAACAATTCTTCAGTGAATTCCTTAGCATCAATACCAGAAGGATTTTCAAAATTAACTGGAATGATTTGAGTGAAAGAGCCGTCTTTCAATCCAATAATAACACTCTTACGTATGTTATCTTTAATATCTTCCAGCTTTTCTCTAATTGAATGAATATAATCTTTGTTCAATTTATCTGGTCCTTCTCCAACATCAACTGCTCCGGCACTAGTAGTTGGTACTACTCCAGCTGGACCAATTTTAACAACAATTGTATCATTTGTTGCAATTGTACCTCCGGTATCAGCTATTTTGGATCTTTCTACGTCAATTTTATTATTGTTTTTAGCTGTATTTGCTGGTGTTGGCTTAATTTTTTTTGGAGTTGTTGTCTGAGCTAATGCATCATCGAGTGAGTCTGCACCGTCATCGGTAACTTTAATTGATTCATATGATGTAACGCCCATCTTATTCAAAGTTTCAACTAGCTTTCCTTGTTCTACAAAGTCTTTAAGATTTTGATTACCGGAAGTACATTGTACTTTAATTTCATCAGCTTTAGCTTTAACTAAAGTTACATTTTTAAAGTTATATCCCTTGAAATCCCAGTTGTTAGAAACCTGAGACCAATTCTTGATAACTTCCTTTTCATACTTTGTTGCGAAGTCCTTTGTATCACCAAACCAAGACTGCAGTTTAGCCATGAAAGTATGGAAAATCTTATGAATCTTTTCGATAACCTTCTTAAAGAACATCTTAATCTTTTCAAAGATACCTTTAATATTTACAGATTCATATAATACATCGGTATCGCCGGTTTGTTCAATTGCAGCCAATTCAGATAATGCAATGCTCTTCATAAATGCATTATGATTTGCATTGATTTCAGAAGCAGCAATAATACCAAGCTGATGATAGTTAAAACTTTCACCAACAAATGGTTCTACCTGAGTATAATTACCAACGAAGCTAGTGCCATAACCGCCGGTATAATTAGTATAAATACCCATTATTTATTATCTCCTTCCTATATTAATAACCTACAGATTCCATTACTGTATAGAGTTGTTCTGCAGCAACATCACCCATAGCATTCGCATATTCTACAGATTCCTTATGAACACCAGAAGACCAAGCAGCTGCTGCTGTCCATACCTTACGAGCCTGAGCAAGTACAAACTTATTTACTTCCATGTATTCAGATGTAACCTTAGCAATAACTTCCTGGTCATTACCTGCGATTTTCTGGAGAGCATGAATTGTCTTTTGAAGATCTTCAGTGGTTGCAGAATTAGCGGCACCGTAAGCAGCATCATTAGCGTGACTAGTATCAGTTTCAATACCATTTTCATAATCTGTACCACTGCGTTTAGAAATTCTTTTAGTAGAATTCGAATCAGCGAATTTTACTTCTAAATCATTTGTTTTACCTTTAATATTTTTAATAGTAGGATTCTTAGACATATACTTAGCTAATGTATCATCATCCTTATTAAGATTATCAATAATGCTATTGATATTCTTCTCAGCATTGTCATTAAACTTCTTAATATTCTTGGTCCATTTTTCACCTTCATTGAGGACTTGTTTAATCCATGCTGCAGAGAAATAAGAACCAGATTTTACATCATCGTCGTCAATATCATCTTCATCATCAAATAGATGATCCATTACATCTGTATGTAATTCTGTAAGATCTGTACAACAAGAAACATATTTTGTTATAATGGCATTCTTTAGATCTTCTGCATCTGCATCATCGATTTTTTTAGGTGTATCGTAATCGGAACCATCAATGGGATTAGTAAAAACAATTTTAGCATCAGAATTTGTAATATTAAAAGTATATGCAAGCTTCATACCGGTTTTATCTGTTCCATATCCAAACAATGTATCGACGGCACCCATGATGCCTTCTTTACCAGACTTTGGTACTCTGATCTTTTTACATTTAAAGCCCTTCCAGTTAGAATACTTGATAATTTGTTTTTC